>JACZCU010339685.1_pt1 | contig 16784 bp, 9 predicted proteins | sample 8641851 | NCBI WGS metagenome assembly JACZCU01 (sample SAMN15324605, study PRJNA640507) | soil metagenome | isolation source: monocropping sugarcane control | place: China: Luxin town, Laibin City, Guangxi Province | collected 2019-07-25 | depth 10cm m | reverse complement strand
TCTTCTTTAACCAACAAACAGTCGAGAGCCTGGCAAGCGTTCTGGAAACATTTGATGAGCATAAAGTCGATCCTCAGACCATACGCAACCACGCCCTTGAATTTGATATGCCCCGTTTCCACCGGCGCATTCAACAATTCATTGAAGCGAAAATGAGTGCGGGGAAAGCACATGATCTACGAACCCCCACCAGTGATCTGGTGAGATAGATATATATAAGCAAGAAAGGCTTAATATTTGTGGAACTACGAGCTTATTGGACAATTATTTGGCGACGTATCTGGATCATAGCCCTGGTAGTTGGGGTGGTTGCATTGTACGTCGGTTACCAATATTATCACCTTAGAAAAACACCCGGTGCGCTGACAGCGTACCGCTCAGATATTACTATCCAGATAGGCTTACAGGCAAGTCCCAATGGGACAAATACAAGCGCTGCAGATAACGCTACTATCTCAGAGAATCTCGCTGACGCTCTCACCTCAGGCCCGGTACTTACTTCAAGAGAGTTTGATAGCCAGGTTTCCCAGCAAATCGGCACAGATATGAGCTTGATTACACAGAAATATGGGACCGGTGTAGACCTGGGTGACTGGCAGAATGCTGTTGCTATAGGAGGAGCCTTAACCGCTGTTCACACGCATAACCTGGTTACCATCAGCACAACCTGGAACAATGCAGCAGGAGCATGGGCCATTGCAAATGCTGTCGGTGAGGTCAGTTCATCTCACTTATGCCAGTACCTGGGATATGGTTATATTATTCCCCAAAAGAGTGCGTGTTCCACTACAACAAACAGCCTCCAGCCAGTAGTATCGGCACAGGTCATCAGCAATGCAAATGAGCCAGCTCCAGTGCCAGGTTCGTCCGTAAATAAACTAACTCTCTTATTTATCTTGCTATTTGTTGCGCTTATTGTCAGCCTTGCTTTGGCATTTCTTGCCGACTATCTAGATGATCGCATTTATAACAAAGAAGCAGCAGCAAACCTGCTCCAACTCCCTATACTAGGAGAAGTACCACGTGCGCCAAACCTGGGGCGAACGCGTACAAAGGTAGACAAAGCATAAAGTTTTTTCCACACAAGATGCATTGACAGTTTCGAGCACAGCCATTATAGTAAAATGGATCGACATAAAATAATAAAGAGGCTCTACACTTACGAGGGGTGTCACTACAAGCCCTTGCACCAAGTCGACTGATCGGGACGAATTGTAGTGACACTCCTCAAGGATACCTAGTAATACCTGGCGTCTATAGAGCACTTCAGAGGAGTAATATCCGTGAGTATGCCCTCACAAGAGCAGTTCGAGTTACTTACTGATTACGATACCCGTTCCGCGTATAGCGAAGCTTACCGTACAATATATGCTAACATTCGTTTTAATCTGGACAGTGCACAGGAGAAGCCGCATACATTGCTGCTCACCACGGTATCTGCCTCTCCACTCCGGTCGGTGTTCGCTGCTAATGTAGCGATTGTATCAGCGCAAAGTGGTGTACCCACTATCCTTGTTGACGCAGACCTGCACCGCCCAAGCCTTGAGCAGCGCTTTGGCCTGGATAAAGGCACCGGTTTACGCGACATCTTGCAGTCAGATGTAATTACACCTCAGATAATCCAGCAACAATTGCGTAGTACATTTATCAACGACCTCCTGCTCTTGAGTGCTGGTAGCGATGCCGCAAGTGAAGGATCGCTCTTTTCGAGCAGACTGCCAGGCGTTATAGCCTCTTTGCGCCAATACCTGGCAGAGACAAAGGCAGGAAAGGCAGGCCTGATTATTTTCCATACAACAGCAGTGCTAACAGGACCTGATGCCTCACTCGTCGGTGCCCAGGTAGAGCAGACTATTCTAGCTATCGTTAAGGGTCGCACAACGCGGAGTCAGGCCAAACAGGCACAGGAGCAATTGCAACACGCACATGTGCATCTGGCTGGTATCGTTATTTTGGATGTGTAAATCTCATTACATCTTCCGAACAATAGGCAGTTACATCCGTTTCTCTTCATCATAAGGAGGAAATAGCATGCAGGGACGCCAGGATGCGAACAGGAACCCCCAGAAACGCTCTATATCTCAACAACGTGCTTTTACGAGCAATGGTTCAGCCAAACAACACGGCATTCCGAAACGTCCCCCTACAATGGCACGGATCGACCAGCCCTCTCCAACACCTCGTGTAGCACGTCCACAGCGCGGCAATAGTCAACCCGCCAGTTGTCGAAGACGTGCGATCACCTGGGGCATCATCGCCATAGTATGTGTTGTGCTGGCCTTTGTCCTGGGCTATGCTGCCATTAACTTCTTTGCAGCCACCAATGCAAGCGCCGATGCCGCCACAACAGCTACAGATTTTTTAAGTTCTCTATCCAACGGCAATTATAACCAGGCCTACAACGATCTTGGACCTGCTATCACCATTCCTGTCACCCAGGACGATTTTAAACAACAAGCCCAGGGTGATGACCGCTGCTATGGTCCTGTCACACACTACAGTGAAGTGGCAAATAGCGCCGTGCAGAATAATCCTCAAAGTTACACATTTAGCTTTAGCATTACCCGTAGCAAGCTTCCCCGTCCCTACACTCTACGTATGACGCTCCAACAAGATAGCACAACTGGTAACTGGCAAATTAGCAGCTACGGCAATAATAATGATCTAGGCCCGGGACAACCTCCATGTAGCTAAATACAAGGATAGAAACGTGAAATAATGGGCGCCCATTATTTCACGTTTCTATCCTTCTTTCCCAGTTTTTCCAGCAATCTCTAACTCCCCTGCCTCCCAAGCGTACTAGATTATGACTCGCGATAAAACCGATCTATTGGTGAACTTTTCCCTGCAATCTTGCTACTCATAGCATAGAAAGAAGACGATCCGATAATGATGCGTACGAGGAAACGAGAAAGAACGTGGAGTATACGGCAGTACGGGAGATCGGCTGGATGAGCGGAACGAACGAGCAGCCAGTCGAGGAAGACCGACTTATATTGAAGCGAATTGCAGGAGGCGACCGGCAGGCTTTAACAGAGCTATACCTGCGCTACCAGCGGCCTCTCTTCAATTATTTGCTGCAACTCACACCAGATCATGGTCTGGCGGAGGAGCTTTTGCAGGATACCCTGGTAGCAGTCTGGAAAAGCGCGCGCACCTTTGAAAACCGCTCAACCGTACAGACCTGGCTGATCGGTATTGCTCGTCGACAGGCGCACAATACCCTGCGTCAGCGCAAGCTGCCACTGCCGCACGAAACTGAACTTGAAGGACTCGCAGCTACCGAGCTAGATCCGGAGGACTTTACGCTGGCGAGTGTTGCACGCGACGAACTGGTGGAAGCATTCAAACAGCTTGCACCAGTCCACCGTGAAGTACTGGCCTTGATTCTTATCCAGGATCAATCATATGAAGAGACAGCAAACATCCTGGGAATACCTGTAGGTACGGTCAAAAGCCGTCTCAGCAATGCGAAACGTATACTGCGAACATTGCTAACAACAAGAGAGGAGGCAAGAAGATGACATCACAGATACCACAAAGCCAACATCATGTTGCCGACCTCTTGCCAGCATATGTCAATCGAAGACTTGATCGCCGGCACACAGAGCAAGTTCAGCGGCACCTGTTACACTGCGAGGCATGCCAGACCGAGCTAACAGATTGGCAAGCATTGCGCGAAGCCGCACAACTCACCCTGGCAGCTACACCCCGGCCATCGAAAAACATCCTGGAGCGAGCTTGGGAAAAAATTGATACCCCACCTCAGCAGTCTCTATCACCATGGTCACTTGTGGGTAGCACAATCGTACATCTGTGGCTGGTTTTCAAAAGGCAAGTACGGCTAATCCATAAGAGCATCTGGATTGTACCTCCTTTGCTCCTGCTCTTTGGCTACGGTCTGGCCCATTTCGCTGTAAGAGGCTCGATAGATCATCTACACCAGGTCGAAACAGTCCTGGCCCTGATTATTACGGTCTCCGCGGCAGTAGGTGCAGCCTTCATCTATGGCGTGGAGAACGATGCCGCGATTGAACTTACACTCTCCACACCCACATCTATCCGCATTGTCATGCTCTGTCGCCTGGTGCTAGTGGTCGGCTACAACTTTATCATTGCAGCATGCACATCTACTTGTGTAGCCTTATTAAGCGGTGGTAGCCTCTGGGACATCATGCAACTATGGGTTGGCCCAATGCTGCTGTTCTCATCTATGGCCCTGGCTCTCTCGCTCTTGCTAGGTTCATGGTTCGCTATGATTGTTACCTTCATGCTCGAGATCACCCAGGCTATCCTGAGTGGCTTTACAAGGCATGTAGCAGCACTGCACTTTACGCCGCCTGAGCTCTGGCAGACAACTCCAACGATGCTCCTGCTAGCGCTACTCATCATTGTCTTTGCCATAATCTATGCACCGCGCCAACCTCGACTATCCAATTAACCTATAACTGTTTCGTTAGCTACTCCTAGGCAATCCAGAGGGATTATTGAAAGGGTTGAGTGAAGAATAACCATGAACCAACTTCCTGTTTTCTTTGGTGCATTAGTCTACGAGTTTCGCATGCAGATCCGCCGGCGCGCTGTCTGGATCACGATGATCCTGCTGATCCTACTGGTTATTATGGCCCTTCGTAGATCAATAGGCGGCTATAATGAATTGCTCAGTATAAATAACTTTTCACTACCCGCAGTAATCGCTAATTGGACTGACATTGTCAATGCTATTTTGCCGATAGGTGTGGGTGTCTTACTCGCGGATCGCCTGCCGCGTGATTGGCGCACTAGGGTTGATGAACTCTTTATCTCCATGCCAGGGGCTCTGAGTGCGCGCTTACTTGGCAAGTATCTGGGTAGTATGCTAGCCACGCTGGTTCCCATGTTCGCTTTCTACTGTATCGGCATCGGCTATATTCTCTATCAAATCCAGAATCCGCAGGTGCTACTGTTGGCAGTGGAGACGTTCGCTGCTATTGTGCTGCCAGGTATTCTGTTTATCAGTTCCTTTTCAATTGCATGTCCGGCTATCCTCTGGGTACCACTCTACCAGTTTCTCTTCGTTGGGTACTGGTTCTGGGGCAACTGGCTTGGGGTAAGAACCGGCATTCCTACACTGAGCAATACCATCCTGACACCGGTCGGCACCTATATAAGTTCAGGTTTCTTTGGCGATTCGCTCTTCCCTGTACAAAATGCAACTGTCTTACAGGCTATAGAAAGTATGCTACTGCTGCTCAGCATAACAGCCCTGGTCATGCTTGTGCTCTGGGGTCATCTGAAATGGCAACAGTTCCGTCAATAGCATAAGCTACTACATGTGGAAATGCTATCATTTGCGGTATATATAAGGAGACAATATCTCATGGAAATAACTATTAACCAGCTTAATAAAGTCTATCGTGGCGGCGTCCATGCCCTCAATGAAGTTGATCTGATTATCCCCAATGGTATGTTTGGCCTATTGGGGCCAAATGGCGCAGGTAAGACAACGCTCATGCGTATTCTAGCAGGCATTCTACGTCCCACTAGCGGCAGTCTGAATGTAGGAGGCTTTGATGGCAATTCGGAGAAGGGACGTACGTCTATTAAGCGTATGCTTGGCTACCTGCCCCAGGATTTAGGCGTCTATCCCGATCTCAGCGCCCGTGAGTTCCTTGATTACATTGGTATTCTCAAGGGTATGGACGTGCGCAAAGTCCGCCAGAAGCGTGTTGAGGAAGTGCTCGAAGTTGTTGCGCTCACTGACGTTGCTAACCGTAAACTCAAGACCTATTCCGGTGGCATGAAACGTCGCATCGGTATTGCCCAGGCGTTGCTCAACGATCCAAAGTTCCTGATTGTTGACGAGCCAACCGCCGGGCTTGACCCGGAAGAGCGCATTCGCTTCCGCAACCTGCTTTCGGACCTGGCAGGGGATAGAAGCGTCCTCCTTTCTACGCATATTGTTGAGGACATTGCTCAAACCTGCCGCAACCTTGCCATCATGAAGAATGGCAGCGTCATCTTTCGCGGCTCGACAGTGGATTTGATCACTGAGACACGCGGCAAAGTCTGGACGATTACAACTGACGGCACCAAACTCCAGGGCAATTTTACCGTTGTCTCGACAATGAACATGGGCGCAACTATCCAATATCGTGTCGTGGGCGAACTCTCTCCCCGTGCCGGTGCAGTAGAGATTGAACCAAGCCTGGAAGATGGCTATGTCTGGCTTATGCGCGAGCAACGCCGTCCAGCCTCAATCATGGTTTGACGATAACATCCACATTCTCTTATACTGCTGCATAGAAAACAAAGCATATTACAGTTGCAAGAGCGGTCAAAGATGAAAAAGCTCGTACTTTATGCCAGTCTGATACTTGTTGCTATTCTAGGGATTATGGCATATAACTATGCCTTGAATACCCCTTTGGCCAACAGCAATATTTCCCCAACGCCGACGCCAGCTCCATGGCAACCTGCACGCCTGAATATCTCTGCGCTACACATTGATGCTTCTGTTATCAACGTAGGCAAAACGACCGAGGGTGTGATGGATGCGCCCACCTCAAAGGCCCCACACTCGATATATTGGACAAGCGTCTTCTGGTATGACCTGGGAGCCGCACCAGGACAGGCGGGGAACGCGGTTATCGCTGGTCATGTAGATCGTGTAGGAGGCGACCCGGCCATCTTCTGGTCGCTTAGCAGTCTAGCTCCTGGTGACAAAATATCCGTGGTAACTATACAAGGAAAAGTGCTCCAATTTGTGGTCAATCGCGTCGTGAACTACCCGGCTACAGCTCCGAGCCAGGATGTGATCAACGCAGTCTTTGGTCCTACAACAGAGCACCATCTCAATCTCATCACCTGTAGCGGTGTCTGGACCAGCAATGGCTATGATCAGCGGCTTGTCGTATTTTCAACTCAGGTCAGCTAAAAAAGACTACCTACGCGCTACTCCTGGAAGGAAGAGAACAGATTATTCAGTGACTCAGCCAGAGTGGGATGAGCAAAAATTCCATCACGTAGGGTAGGATAGGGTACCTTGCCCATCATCGCAAGCTGTAGCATGGCCATAATTTCGCCGCCCTCTATTCCCAGGACGGCACAGCCCAGGATCTGCCCGCTATCAGCATCCACGATAGCCTTCATAAAGCCACGCGCTTCATCTACTTCCAGGGCCCGGGCTACATAGTTCATTGGCATCTTAGCAACCTTAATATTATGTCCCCGCTCCCGCGCCTCGGTCTCGCTCAAACCGACGCGCCCCAGTTGCGGATCAATAAATACCGTGTATGGCACAAGGCGATCATGAATAGTCGCATTGCCCTTTTCAATGAGATTGGTACGGATAATGCGAAAATCGTCATACGAGATATGGGTGAAGGCTGGTCCGCCTTTTACATCACCAAGGGCGTAAATACCAGGAACATTGGTCTCCAACTTTTCGTTGCTTCGAATAAAACCATGATTGTCCGTTTGTACACCGGTCGCAGCAAGGTTAAGCCAGTCAGTATTTGGCATGCGTCCGGCAGCTAACAGCAGGTGTGATCCTGTCAGCGAGCGTTCACCTGTCGGGGTCTTGACTGTTAGCCCAATCTTACCCTCGTGCGTCCGTTCAGCATTTACAGTTGTCGTTTCCAACAAGATCTTGATACCGTCCTCACGCAAGATCCTCGCCACCTCCTCCGCTACATCCGTATCTTCGCGAGTCAGCAGATACTTTCCTCGCTGTATAATAGTTACCTGGCTGCCGAAACGACGAAACATCTGCCCGAATTCCAAGCCAACATAGCCGCCCCCCACGACTAGCAAGTGCTCTGGCACAACATCAAGCTCCATGATCGAGGTCGAATCCAGTGTTGGTACATTCTCTATGCCGCTTATCTTCGGTAGCGATGGCCGCGCACCAGCATTAATAAAAATTGTATTGGCACTTATATGCAGTGTTTCGCCGCTACGCGGACGGATCTCAAGCTTCTTAGGACCCGTGAAGCGGGCTTCACCCATTATAAGCTCGACACCATCTGTGCTTTCGATACTCTTCTGGCTGCTGTTACGGAAACTGTCTACGATATCTCGCTTGCGCTTCCTTACCACCGTCATGTCCACGCTTATGGGTCCGGTACGCACACCGTAGTCGGCAGCTCTGCGCGCCAGGTAGGCCACACGGGCGCTGGCAACCATAGTTTTAGTCGGTGTACATCCTTCATTTATGCAGGTCCCACCGACATGAATGCGTTCAATAATAGCCGTTTTCCAGCCAGCCTGAGCCAGAGCTGTAGAGAGTGGCCCACCGGACTGACCAGCACCGATAACGATCGCATCGTACTGTGTTGCTGCTGTGGTCACGTCTTTTTCTCCCTTATTTAATTTAACTGTTCTATGTGATGGCTGTGAGCGATGCAGCCCGCGGGCTGCATCGCTCACAGCCATCACATAGAACAGTTAAATTAAATAAGGGAGAAAAAGACGTGACCACAGCAGCAACACAGTACGATGCGATCGTTATCGGTGCTGGTCAGTCCGGTGGGCCACTCTCTACAGCTCTGGCTCAGGCTGGCTGGAAAACGGCTATTATTGAACGCATTCATGTCGGTGGGACCTGCATAAATGAAGGATGTACACCGACTAAAACTATGGTTGCCAGCGCCCGTGTGGCCTACCTGGCGCGCAGAGCTGCCGACTACGGTGTGCGTACCGGACCCATAAGCGTGGACATGACGGTGGTAAGGAAGCGCAAGCGAGATATCGTAGACAGTTTCCGTAACAGCAGCCAGAAGAGTATCGAAAGCACAGATGGTGTCGAGCTTATAATGGGTGAAGCCCGCTTCACGGGTCCTAAGAAGCTTGAGATCCGTCCGCGTAGCGGCGAAACACTGCATATAAGTGCCAATACAATTTTTATTAATGCTGGTGCGCGGCCATCGCTACCGAAGATAAGCGGCATAGAGAATGTACCAACACTGGATTCGACCTCGATCATGGAGCTTGATGTTGTGCCAGAGCACTTGCTAGTCGTGGGGGGCGGCTATGTTGGCTTGGAATTCGGGCAGATGTTTCGTCGTTTCGGCAGCCAGGTAACTATTATACAGCGAGGAAAGTATCTGCTGACTCGCGAAGATACGGATGTAGCGGAGGAGGTGGCGAGGATCTTGCGTGAGGACGGTATCAAGATCTTGTTGGAAACGACAACTGTAAATGCTGAACGGACGCACGAGGGTAAGATTGGGCTAACAGTCAAGACCCCGACAGGTGAACGCTCGCTGACAGGATCACACCTGCTGTTAGCTGCCGGACGCATGCCAAATACTGACTGGCTTAACCTTGCTGCGACCGGTGTACAAACGGACAATCATGGTTTTATTCGAAGCAACGAAAAGTTGGAGACCAATGTTCCTGGTATTTACGCCCTTGGTGATGTAAAAGGCGGACCAGCCTTCACCCATATCTCGTATGACGATTTTCGCATTATCCGTACCAATCTCATTGAAAAGGGCAATGCGACTATTCATGATCGCCTTGTGCCATACACGGTATTTATTGATCCGCAACTGGGGCGCGTCGGTTTGAGCGAGACCGAGGCGCGGGAGCGGGGACATAATATTAAGGTTGCTAAGATGCCAATGAACTATGTAGCCCGGGCCCTGGAAGTAGATGAAGCGCGTGGCTTTATGAAGGCTATCGTGGATGCTGATAGCGGGCAGATCCTGGGCTGTGCCGTCCTGGGAATAGAGGGCGGCGAAATTATGGCCATGCTACAGCTTGCGATGATGGGCAAGGTACCCTATCCTACCCTACGTGATGGAATTTTTGCTCATCCCACTCTGGCTGAGTCACTGAATAATCTGTTCTCTTCCTTCCAGGAGTAGCGCGTAGGTAGTCTTTTTTAGCTGACCTGAGTTGAAAATACGACAAGCCGCTGATCATAGCCATTGCTGGTCCAGACACCGCTACAGGTGATGAGATTGAGATGGTGCTCTGTTGTAGGACCAAAGACTGCGTTGATCACATCCTGGCTCGGAGCTGTAGCCGGGTAGTTCACGACGCGATTGACCACAAATTGGAGCACTTTTCCTTGTATAGTTACCACGGATATTTTGTCACCAGGAGCTAGACTGCTAAGCGACCAGAAGATGGCCGGGTCGCCTCCTACACGATCTACATGACCAGCGATAACCGCGTTCCCCGCCTGTCCTGGTGCGGCTCCCAGGTCATACCAGAAGACGCTTGTCCAATATATCGAGTGTGGGGCCTTTGAGGTGGGCGCATCCATCACACCCTCGGTCGTTTTGCCTACGTTGATAACAGAAGCATCAATGTGTAGCGCAGAGATATTCAGGCGTGCAGGTTGCCATGGAGCTGGCGTCGGCGTTGGGGAAATATTGCTGTTGGCCAAAGGGGTATTCAAGGCATAGTTATATGCCATAATCCCTAGAATAGCAACAAGTATCAGACTGGCATAAAGTACGAGCTTTTTCATCTTTGACCGCTCTTGCAACTGTAATATGCTTTGTTTTCTATGCAGCAGTATAAGAGAATGTGGATGTTATCGTCAAACCATGATTGAGGCTGGACGGCGTTGCTCGCGCATAAGCCAGACATAGCCATCTTCCAGGCTTGGTTCAATCTCTACTGCACCGGCACGGGGAGAGAGTTCGCCCACGACACGATATTGGATAGTTGCGCCCATGTTCATTGTCGAGACAACGGTAAAATTGCCCTGGAGTTTGGTGCCGTCAGTTGTAATCGTCCAGACTTTGCCGCGTGTCTCAGTGATCAAATCCACTGTCGAGCCGCGAAAGATGACGCTGCCATTCTTCATGATGGCAAGGTTGCGGCAGGTTTGAGCAATGTCCTCAACAATATGCGTAGAAAGGAGGACGCTTCTATCCCCTGCCAGGTCCGAAAGCAGGTTGCGGAAGCGAATGCGCTCTTCCGGGTCAAGCCCGGCGGTTGGCTCGTCAACAATCAGGAACTTTGGATCGTTGAGCAACGCCTGGGCAATACCGATGCGACGTTTCATGCCACCGGAATAGGTCTTGAGTTTACGGTTAGCAACGTCAGTGAGCGCAACAACTTCGAGCACTTCCTCAACACGCTTCTGGCGGACTTTGCGCACGTCCATACCCTTGAGAATACCAATGTAATCAAGGAACTCACGGGCGCTGAGATCGGGATAGACGCCTAAATCCTGGGGCAGGTAGCCAAGCATACGCTTAATAGACGTACGTCCCTTCTCCGAATTGCCATCAAAGCCTCCTACATTCAGACTGCCGCTAGTGGGACGTAGAATGCCTGCTAGAATACGCATGAGCGTTGTCTTACCTGCGCCATTTGGCCCCAATAGGCCAAACATACCATTGGGGATAATCAGATCAACTTCATTGAGGGCATGGACGCCGCCACGATAGACTTTATTAAGCTGGTTAATAGTTATTTCCATGAGATATTGTCTCCTTATATATACCGCAAATGATAGCATTTCCACATGTAGTAGCTTATGCTATTGACGGAACTGTTGCCATTTCAGATGACCCCAGAGCACAAGCATGACCAGGGCTGTTATGCTGAGCAGCAGTAGCATACTTTCTATAGCCTGTAAGACAGTTGCATTTTGTACAGGGAAGAGCGAATCGCCAAAGAAACCTGAACTTATATAGGTGCCGACCGGTGTCAGGATGGTATTGCTCAGTGTAGGAATGCCGGTTCTTACCCCAAGCCAGTTGCCCCAGAACCAGTACCCAACGAAGAGAAACTGGTAGAGTGGTACCCAGAGGATAGCCGGACATGCAATTGAAAAGGAACTGATAAACAGAATACCTGGCAGCACAATAGCAGCGAACGTCTCCACTGCCAACAGTAGCACCTGCGGATTCTGGATTTGATAGAGAATATAGCCGATGCCGATACAGTAGAAAGCGAACATGGGAACCAGCGTGGCTAGCATACTACCCAGATACTTGCCAAGTAAGCGCGCACTCAGAGCCCCTGGCATGGAGATAAAGAGTTCATCAACCCTAGTGCGCCAATCACGCGGCAGGCGATCCGCGAGTAAGACACCCACACCTATCGGCAAAATAGCATTGACAATGTCAGTCCAATTAGCGATTACTGCGGGTAGTGAAAAGTTATTTATACTGAGCAATTCATTATAGCCGCCTATTGATCTACGAAGGGCCATAATAACCAGTAGGATCAGCAGGATCATCGTGATCCAGACAGCGCGCCGGCGGATCTGCATGCGAAACTCGTAGACTAATGCACCAAAGAAAACAGGAAGTTGGTTCATGGTTATTCTTCACTCAACCCTTTCAATAATCCCTCTGGATTGCCTAGGAGTAGCTAACGAAACAGTTATAGGTTAATTGGATAGTCGAGGTTGGCGCGGTGCATAGATTATGGCAAAGACAATGATGAGTAGCGCTAGCAGGAGCATCGTTGGAGTTGTCTGCCAGAGCTCAGGCGGCGTAAAGTGCAGTGCTGCTACATGCCTTGTAAAGCCACTCAGGATAGCCTGGGTGATCTCGAGCATGAAGGTAACAATCATAGCGAACCATGAACCTAGCAAGAGCGAGAGAGCCAGGGCCATAGATGAGAACAGCAGCATTGGGCCAACCCATAGTTGCATGATGTCCCAGAGGCTACCACCGCTTAATAAGGCTACACAAGTAGATGTGCATGCTGCAATGATAAAGTTGTAGCCGACCACTAGCACCAGGCGACAGAGCATGACAATGCGGATAGATGTGGGTGTGGAGAGTGTAAGTTCAATCGCGGCATCGTTCTCCACGCCATAGATGAAGGCTGCACCTACTGCCGCGGAGACCGTAATAATCAGGGCCAGGACTGTTTCGACCTGGTGTAGATGATCTATCGAGCCTCTTACAGCGAAATGGGCCAGACCGTAGCCAAAGAGCAGGAGCAAAGGAGGTACAATCCAGATGCTCTTATGGATTAGCCGTACTTGCCTTTTGAAAACCAGCCACAGATGTACGATTGTGCTACCCACAAGTGACCATGGTGATAGAGACTGCTGAGGTGGGGTATCAATTTTTTCCCAAGCTCGCTCCAGGATGTTTTTCGATGGCCGGGGTGTAGCTGCCAGGGTGAGTTGTGCGGCTTCGCGCAATGCTTGCCAATCTGTTAGCTCGGTCTGGCATGCCTCGCAGTGTAACAGGTGCCGCTGAACTTGCTCTGTGTGCCGGCGATCAAGTCTTCGATTGACATATGCTGGCAAGAGGTCGGCAACATGATGTTGGCTTTGTGGTATCTGTGATGTCATCTTCTTGCCTCCTCTCTTGTTGTTAGCAATGTTCGCAGTATACGTTTCGCATTGCTGAGACGGCTTTTGACCGTACCTACAGGTATTCCCAGGATGTTTGCTGTCTCTTCATATGATTGATCCTGGATAAGAATCAAGGCCAGTACTTCACGGTGGACTGGTGCAAGCTGTTTGAATGCTTCCACCAGTTCGTCGCGTGCAACACTCGCCAGCGTAAAGTCCTCCGGATCTAGCTCGGTAGCTGCGAGTCCTTCAAGTTCAGTTTCGTGCGGCAGTGGCAGCTTGCGCTGACGCAGGGTATTGTGCGCCTGTCGACGAGCAATACCGATCAGCCAGGTCTGTACGGTTGAGCGGTTTTCAAAGGTGCGCGCGCTTTTCCAGACTGCTACCAGGGTATCCTGCAAAAGCTCCTCCGCCAGACCATGATCTGGTGTGAGTTGCAGCAAATAATTGAAGAGAGGCCGCTGGTAGCGCAGGTATAGCTCTGTTAAAGCCTGCCGGTCGCCTCCTGCAATTCGCTTCAATATAAGTCGGTCTTCCTCGACTGGCTGCTCGTTCGTTCCGCTCATCCAGCCGATCTCCCGTACTGCCGTATACTCCACGTTCTTTCTCGTTTCCTCGTACGCATCATTATCGGATCGTCTTCTTTCTATGCTATGAGTAGCAAGATTGCAGGGAAAAGTTCACCAATAGATCGGTTTTATCGCGAGTCATAATCTAGTACGCTTGGGAGGCAGGGGAGTTAGAGATTGCTGGAAAAACTGGGAAAGAAGGATAGAAACGTGAAATAATGGGCGCCCATTATTTCACGTTTCTATCCTTGTATTTAGCTACATGGAGGTTGTCCCGGGCCTAGATCATTATTATTGCCGTAGCTGCTAATTTGCCAGTTACCAGTTGTGCTATCTTGTTGGAGCGTCATACGTAGAGTGTAGGGACGGGGAAGCTTGCTACGGGTAATGCTAAAGCTAAATGTGTAACTTTGAGGATTATTCTGCACGGCGCTATTTGCCACTTCACTGTAGTGTGTGACAGGACCATAGCAGCGGTCATCACCCTGGGCTTGTTGTTTAAAATCGTCCTGGGTGACAGGAATGGTGATAGCAGGTCCAAGATCGTTGTAGGCCTGGTTATAATTGCCGTTGGATAGAGAACTTAAAAAATCTGTAGCTGTTGTGGCGGCATCGGCGCTTGCATTGGTGGCTGCAAAGAAGTTAATGGCAGCATAGCCCAGGACAAAGGCCAGCACAACACATACTATGGCGATGATGCCCCAGGTGATCGCACGTCTTCGACAACTGGCGGGTTGACTATTGCCGCGCTGTGGACGTGCTACACGAGGTGTTGGAGAGGGCTGGTCGATCCGTGCCATTGTAGGGGGACGTTTCGGAATGCCGTGTTGTTTGGCTGAACCATTGCTCGTAAAAGCACGTTGTTGAGATATAGAGCGTTTCTGGGGGTTCCTGTTCGCATCCTGGCGTCCCTGCATGCTATTTCCTCCTTATGATGAAGAGAAACGGATGTAACTGCCTATTGTTCGGAAGATGTAATGAGATTTACACATCCAAAATAACGATACCAGCCAGATGCACATGTGCGTGTTGCAATTGCTCCTGTGCCTGTTTGGCCTGACTCCGCGTTGTGCGACCCTTAACGATAGCTAGAATAGTCTGCTCTACCTGGGCACCGACGAGTGAGGCATCAGGTCCTGTTAGCACTGCTGTTGTATGGAAAATAATCAGGCCTGCCTTTCCTGCCTTTGTCTCTGCCAGGTATTGGCGCAAAGAGGCTATAACGCCTGGCAGTCTGCTCGAAAAGAGCGATCCTTCACTTGCGGCATCGCTACCAGCACTCAAGAGCAGGAGGTCGTTGATAAATGTACTACGCAATTGTTGCTGGATTATCTGAGGTGTAATTACATCTGACTGCAAGATGTCGCGTAAACCGGTGCCTTTATCCAGGCCAAAGCGCTGCTCAAGGCTTGGGCGGTGCAGGTCTGCGTCAACAAGGATAGTGGGTACACCACTTTGCGCTGATACAATCGCTACATTAGCAGCGAACACCGACCGGAGTGGAGAGGCAGATACCGTGGTGAGCAGCAATGTATGCGGCTTCTCCTGTGCACTGTCCAGATTAAAACGAATGTTAGCATATATTGTACGGTAAGCTTCGCTATACGCGGAACGGGTATCGTAATCAGTAAGTAACTCGAACTGCTCTTGTGAGGGCATACTCACGGATATTACTCCTCTGAAGTGCTCTATAGACGCCAGGTATTACTAGGTATCCTTGAGGAGTGTCACTACAATTCGTCCCGATCAGTCGACTTGGTGCAAGGGCTTGTAGTGACACCCCTCGTAAGTGTAGAGCCTCTTTATTATTTTATGTCGATCCATTTTACTATAATGGCTGTGCTCGAAACTGTCAATGCATCTTGTGTGGAAAAAACTTTATGCTTTGTCTACCTTTGTACGCGTTCGCCCCAGGTTTGGCGCACGTGGTACTTCTCCTAGTATAGGGAGTTGGAGCAGGTTTGCTGCTGCTTCTTTGTTATAAATGCGATCATCTAGATAGTCGGCAAGAAATGCCAAAGCAAGGCTGACAATAAGCGCAACAAATAGCAAGATAAATAAGAGAGTTAGTTTATTTACGGACGAACCTGGCACTGGAGCTGGCTCATTTGCATTGCTGATGACCTGTGCCGATACTACTGGCTGGAGGCTGTTTGTTGTAGTGGAACACGCACTCTTTTGGGGAATAATATAACCATATCCCAGGTACTGGCATAAGTGAGATGAACTGACCTCACCGACAGCATTTGCAATGGCCCATGCTCCTGCTGCATTGTTCCAGGTTGTGCTGATGGTAACCAGGTTATGCGTGTGAACAGCGGTTAAGGCTCCTCCTATAGCAACAGCATTCTGCCAGTCACCCAGGTCTACACCGGTCCCATATTTCTGTGTAATCAAGCTCATATCTGTGCCGATTTGCTGGGAAACCTGGCTATCAAACTCTCTTGAAGTAAGTACCGGGCCTGAGGTGAGAGCGTCAGCGAGATTCTCTGAGATAGTAGCGTTATCTGCAGCGCTTGTATTTGTCCCATTGGGACTTGCCTGTAAGCCTATCTGGATAGTAATATCTGAGCGGTACGCTGTCAGCGCACCGGGTGTTTTTCTAAGGTGATAATATTGGTAACCGACGTACAATGCAACCACCCCAACTACCAGGGCTATGATCCAGATACGTCGCCAAATAATTGTCCAATAAGCTCGTAGTTCCACAAATATTAAGCCTTTCTTGCTTATATATATCTATCTCACCAGATCACTGGTGGGGGTTCGTAGATCATGTGCTTTCCCCGCACTCATTTTCGCTTCAATGAATTGTTGAATGCGCCGGTGGAAACGGGGCATATCAAATTCAAGGGCGTGGTTGCGTATGGTCTGAGGATCGACTTTATGCTCATCAAATGTTTCCAGAACGCTTGCCAGGCTCTCGACTGTTTGTTGGTTAAAGAAGA
>JACZCU010134277.1_pt1 | contig 16830 bp, 15 predicted proteins | sample 8641851 | NCBI WGS metagenome assembly JACZCU01 (sample SAMN15324605, study PRJNA640507) | soil metagenome | isolation source: monocropping sugarcane control | place: China: Luxin town, Laibin City, Guangxi Province | collected 2019-07-25 | depth 10cm m | reverse complement strand
TTTCCTCCACCACGCCTGGTATGTGGTTGGTTCTTTAGCCGCCCGTCTTGTGGGGCGCTTCTAGTTTTGCGATGGGAGCAGCGCCCGAGAAGCCGGGCGGCTAAACTTGGCTTCTCAAACGCGTCGTTCCTCGTGCATACTCCTACTTCGCGGCCGCTTTGGGCCGGTAAGCAAAATTGATCTGCTTTGTCTGATGAGGCTCCAATTTGACAAAAATGTCCTTGCTTTCGGGCTCCAGCGTCGAGCTCTCGTGAAGAACGGTGATGACATAATCCCCGGCAGGCAGGCCCGTGATTTTGAACGTGCCATCCGATTGCGTGACGGCAAAAAAGGGATTGGGCAGCACATGCACGTAAGCCGACATCCACGGATGCATGAAGCAGCGGAAATTCATCTTGAATTCCGGCTGACGGAAGACCCTTTCCATCACCTGATCTTTCGAGGGCATGCCGAAATTGAAAGGCGTGTTATGCGAAGGCGTGCACATGACATTATGCAGCGTCGCATCGCTGTTCCGAATTTCCAAAGTCTGCCCAACCATCACCGCGACTACGTGCGGCTGATACATGCAGCCCACCTGATCGAGCAGCACCGAATGAGCGGGCGCCTTGAACTGCTTTCCTTCCAGCCCCTTGCTCACGTAAACGAGCACGTTGGCGACGGTGTCGTTTGATCCATTGTGACCAATCACAACCGAATCGTTGTTGGGCAGTTCGCCGGAGTAGCAGTGCTTGCAGAAAGCATTCCCGCCGATTTCCTTAATGGGCTGCGGGGTGGGCTTCTCGCCTTTGAACAGGACGATGCCGGAAATGGTTGCGCCTTCGGCGCTTTCGATTCCACCGACGTTGTATGGCGACGGAGATTGAGCCTGCTCGGCAAAGGCTCCCGAAGAAATGAGGAACAAGGCTGAGAACAATACAAACAAAAACGTCTTCATGCATTTCCTCTTAGCATCATCGCGTAGGGATTAACAAGTCCTGGTGGAGGGCGGCGGTCCTGCGCCGTCGCGAATTCTCGCGGACTGTGACTTCGCTCCACTCGCGGCGTCGCAGCGACGCCCTCCAGTTCGCTAATCCGTCGGTCACGCACTCTGCGCCGTTCCCCGCGTTTCCGGCGTCTTACTTCTTGGCCAGCGGTGCAGTCTTGTCGCCGGACTTGGTCTTGTCGGCGGCGACGATTTTCCAGACCGATCCGCGCGTGCTGTCGAACGGATTCCACGTGCCATACTGGCTGGCCGCATTGGTGACGTAAAGATTGCCATCTTCGTCTTCGTTGCCGCTGGTGATGTTCAGTGAGGTGTGGAGCAGTTCCTGCATCTGCCACTTGCCGGCCTGGTCGCGCTCGAGGCCCCAGACCCGGCCGGTGCCCCAGTCACCAAAGAAATAAACGCCGTCGAGAGTGGGATAATCTTTCCCGCGATAGATTCCGATGCCGGCGATGCAGATACCGGAATCGGCATGGCTGTATTCAGCAACCGGCAGCACGCCAACCACCGGCGTCTTTTCGCCGGTCTGTTCCTTTTCGATCGGGAAAGGATGGGTGCCATCCATAAAGCTCCAGCCGTAGTTTTCGCCGCCCTTGCTGTCGGCGGGTTGGAAATCCACTTCTTCCCAGGTGTTCTGCCCGACGTCGGCGATATAGAGATCACCGGTCTTGCGATCGAAGGAGAAGGTCCATGGATTGCGCAGGCCATATGCCCAGATCTCCGGCTTGGAGCGCTGCTTGATCTTGGAAAATTCCAGTTCGCTCTTGCCGAAGAGAACCATGAGCTGCGGATCGGAGGCGTGCGCAAAAGGATTGCTGTCAGGCACGGTATAGCGCTGGCTGCCGGCGTTGTGAACGTCGATGCGAAGCATCTTGCCCATCCAGGTGCTGATGTCCTGGCCGGTGCTGAGCACATCGCCTTCCCATCCGCCGTCGCCGACGCCGATGTAGAGATAGCCATCCGGGCCAAAGGCCATCTTTCCGCCATGATGATTGCAGTAGGGGAAGTCGATGCGGAGGATCGGCTTCGCGGAATTCATGTCGGCTTTGTTCGGATCCGTCGCCGAAATTTTGTATTGCACGATGAAGGTCGCGCCGTTGAACCACATGTCGGCGTAGCTCACATAAAACAGGCCGTTTTCCTTGAACTTCGGATCGAACTCGATGCAGTAAAGGCCATTTTCCAGAAACTGGAAGGAGGTGTTGGCCAGGTTATTGAAGAACGGCTCATCGAGCACTTTGCCGTTCTTATCGATGATCCTGATGATGCCCGGCCGCTCGCAGACAAAGAGCCGGCCGGTGCCGTCCTTCGGGCTGGCGACGTGAATCGGATCGACAAATCCGCCGGCCACTTCGACCAGTTGAATCGCCGGGTTACCCGGGAGCTTGCCCCCGGGATGCGCGGTGTTGGAAGCCGAATCGGCTTCGGCGCATTGCGCTGTTGGTGAAAGTGCTGTAACAAGAGCTGCCGCGAACAAAGTCAAAGCGACCCGGCCGAGATGAGTGGTCATGTCTCCTCCGCGAAGGTTCGCTGCACGATTCGAGGCGGACGTTGATCCGAGAAACGTCTGCACCAGTGCAGCAGGTTCAGTGAGATCAATTAAGAAGGGCAATCGAATTAGCGGCAAACGTACCGCGCGGGCGGAGCGTGTCAATCCTGAAATGAAGAGCGATAGGCGCAGTTATTAACTTTCAAATGAATACCTGTCATTTCTTTTTGCTGTCCGCTTGAATGGCGAGCATCGTCTGTATAATCCGCCCCATGATTGTGGCGGGGATAGATGAGGCAGGATACGGGCCGGTGCTTGGGCCGCTGGTGGTGGGATGCTCGGCATTTGAAGTGCCGGGCAATCCTGATGAAGCGCCGCCTTGCGTGTGGAAGCTGCTGCGCAAGCATGTGAGCAAGACGCGATCGAAGACAGGCCGGAAGATTCACGTCAACGACAGCAAGCAGGTTTATTCGCCGGGCATCGGGCTCAAAGAACTCGAGCGATCGGTGCTGACGATTCTTGCCGCCAGCGGCGAATTCCCGGGCGATCTGACTGCGCTGCTGTCGCGGCTATGTGGCGCGGTGCTGGAGACGGTGGAAAAATATCCGTGGTATGTGCGGTCAGAAGCTGAGGCGTTTCCATTCGAGCAGGATGCTGTTTCAGTTCGCATGATGGCCAATGCGCTGAAGCTTGAAATGCAGCGGGTGAATGCGCGATGCGTCCATGCCGGCGCGCGGCTCGTTTGCGAAGCGGAATTGAACCGCATGTTCGACGCGACTCGCAACAAAGGCAGCGTACTCTTTACACAGGCGGCAAGTCATATCGAGCATCTGCTGAACAACTTTGCCGATCAGGGGCTGATCATCACGTGCGATCGGCATGGCGGGCGCGAACATTATGGCTCGCTGCTTCGGCTGATGTTCCCGGAATGGTCGCTGGAGATCGATCATGAAGTGTCGGAGCACAGCCAGTATCGGCTCTGCCAGGGAAGGCGGACGGTCATCATTCACTTCCGCGAGAAGGCCGAGGCTCAGTGCCTGCCGGTGGCGTTTGCGTCGATGATCAGCAAATATCTTCGCGAGGCGATGATGCGGCGTTTCAACGCCTGGTGGGCGGCGCAGATGCCTGGAATCGCCCCGACTGCCGGTTACCATGGTGATGGCACGCGGTTTCTCGGAGAGATCGATCATCGTCGTCGGGAACTGGGCATTTCGGACGCGCAATTGATACGATCGCGATAGACGGAGGATTCATGGCGGTGGAGTTGTGGTCGGATCGAGTTGCAGTTGCGCGACCGGCTAATGATGCGCAATTGGCCGAGGACATCGGCACCGTCGAAGACATGCTGGCTCAGCGGCCGCTGGACGCGGTGGTCGATTTTTCGTCGATGACTTTCCTCGGTTCGACCGACTTATCCCGCCTGATTGGACTGCGAAAAAAGCTAAATGCCGTCGAATCCAGGCTGCTGCTTTGTGGGGTGACCCATCAACTTCACGGCACCTTCCACGTGACCGGACTCACCAAGATTTTTACCTTTTCCAATGATGTGAGCACGGCCTTGGCGAGCTTGCAACTGGGGCAGTAAATCCGGCGTACGACGGCGCTTTTTGGCTCATATTGCCACATCTGTATTTATTGTAAGTTATTTGATTGTAGTTAGTTGAGTACACCGTTCGGACGATTGTGCATAAATCGGCGCACGTCCGATTAGAATTAGCCTTTCACCGTGGCTTAAGGTAATCTACACTTTCGTCCTGCGATTTTGTTGTCCCGGCGGAATTCTCGGAGACCATTTTTATGGCCGACGCGCTCAAGCAGAACGAGGCAAAGCCTCTGGAAGATCTGGAGCATTGGGAAGAGTTTCTCAAGACTCGATATCCAGAGCCGCAACCTGCGCTGGCGACCGTCGGCGGAGAGCCCGAGGGCGCGTTTCAGCCGAAGCGCGACAAGAAAAAATTCCGCGACTATCGTGCCGAGGCCCGGCCATCGGTGAAAGAGTTTTATCGGCTCAATCACACGAACCAGACGCTCGATTTTGTGCTGGAGAAAAAGCGCCAGTTTCTGCCGCGCAATAAGCGCAAGATGGGCATCTGGGAAGCGATGGAGTATCTGAATACGCTCGTCGATGACAGCGATCCGGATACCGATCTTTCGCAGATCGAGCATCTGCTGCAGACGGCAGAGGCGATTCGCGCCGATGGCCATCCGCGCTGGATGATTCTCACTGGACTCATTCACGACCTCGGCAAAATTCTTTGCCTGTGGGGTGAGCCGCAGTGGGCGGTGGTCGGTGACACATTCCCCGTCGGCTGCGGATATTCAGATAAAGTCGTCTTCCCGGAATTCTTTGTCTACAACCTCGACTACCAGGTTCCGGGTCTGCAGACTTCCTGCGGCATCTACCAGCAAAGTTGCGGGCTGGACAAAGTGCACCTGTCCTGGGGCCACGATGAATACATGTATCATGTGACGCGCGAGTATCTCCCGGAGCCGGCGCAGTACATGATCCGCTATCACTCCTTCTACGCGGCCCATCGCGAAGGCGCTTACGATCACCTGATGAACGATCACGATCGCGAGATGTTTGAGTGGGTGCGGAAATTCAACCCGTACGATCTGTATTCCAAAGGCGAAGAAAAGCCCAATGTCGAGACACTTCGGCCTTTTTATGAAGAGCTGATTGCCGAATATTTCCCGCCGATCGTGCGGTGGTAATGATCTGCCCTGAAAAACCAACATAAAAAGCAAACAGCGTGTCCGACAGCGACACGCTGTTTTGCTTCCCGCCCCGGGTTGTGTTCCATCAGATCAGCGTTGCTATTTTCGAGCAGGCGCGGGGCGACGCGGTTCAAATCGTCTCGGGCTCGGGCCCGGTCTGCTATCGGCTCGGATTTGTGAATCCATCTGCGGTCCTCCTTCAGCGGCGTTTTTTGGCGCTGGCCCACTCTGCCCCTTTTCTTCCCGCGCCTTTTTCTTCCAGTAGTTGGCGCGCTTCTGCTTGATCTCCTCGGGCAGCGGATTGGCGCGAATGAAGACGGCTGTTTCCTGAAGCATTTTGAAAAATGCCGAAAAATCTTCGCTGAAAACATACAGCCGGGTTTTGCGCACTTCGCCGCTGTTTTCATCGCGCTTGCCTTCGGTCAGCACGACAAAATGATTTCCATTCCCCGCGCGCTTCACCTGGGCGGCATAGGTGCGCGGGCCGACTGATTTGAAATAGGTCTGAAACAGGATGTCGGAATCTTGTTTGCCTTCCGGTTTCGACGGACTTGCCACGGCAGACATGTGAACCTCCATTCCCGAAAATCAAAGACGTGAAAATCCTCGCGCGTTGCGCCATGACCGGCGCAACGCGCTGAACGGATTAACTGTTGGACGCTCTTAGCGACGTTAGTTGTAGCTGCGCAAGACGCCGATCACGACGCCCTGAATCTTGACGCGACCTGCATCAACAATGCGCGGCTCCATCGACTTGTTGGCCGGCTGAAGACGAACCTTGCCGCCGGACTCTTTATAGTAGCGCTTGAGGGTCGCTTCGCCGGTGTCCAGCAGCGCGACAACTTGCTCGCCATTGCGGGCATTTTCGCGCCGTTCGATCACGACGTAATCGCCATCGCAAAGATGATCATCGATCATCGATTCCCCGCGCACGCGAAGCACATAGACCCCGTTGCGCGATTGGAACATCTGTTCCAGATCGATCTCTTCGCGATTCTCGACCGCTTCGATCGGTGAGCCGGCCGCGATGTTACCCAGCAGCGGCAGCTTGGTAGATCGCTCCTCATCAGGCAGCTTCTCATCAGCGATGATCTCCAGCGAGCGTGCCTTGTGCTTATCGCGCCGCAACACGCGCTTGCGCTCTAATGCCCCAACATGCTCGAAGATGGTCACCTTGCTGGTGCCGAGCTGATCGGCCAGCTCCTGCATGGTGGGAGCGTATCCATGAAGATGGCGGTAATTGCGAACGGCAACGAGCACGTCCAACTGCCGGGGGGTGAGATTCATAGCGTTTCGATCCTTCTGCTAGGGCATCCCCAAAACGCGCCCTGCCTTCAGAGGCAGAACCGTTTGGATGCTGTTCTTGCAACATTACCCTAACATACGAATTGAGTCAACAAAAATTTTCGAAAAAAGATGGAAACGTGATTTGGCCGATAGCAGTAATGCATCGCCCCGGGAAGGAAGAGCATGGATCTGGCTAGCAGTATTTCAAGTTGGCAGCAGTCCCAGGTGCAGTCATCCGCCCAGATGCTGGTGCTGGCAAAGGTTCTGGATTCAGAACGGCAACAGGGAGCGGCAGCCTTGCAGCTCTTGCAATCGGCATCTGCCACGTCCCAAGGCTCAAATCCGTTCGCTCAAATGGGCTTGGGCAACCAGCTCGACGTGCAGGCGTAAACGTGCAACTCTCAAAATAAATCGGTTGCGGCGGCTTGTAAGCCGAATTCTGTTCTCATTGCGCCCAAGCGCAACGAGGACGACCATTTATCTGGGGCGTGCGTTGCCGCGCGCCTCAAGCGACCTACCCGCGGATGGTATCGCCCTGGGCCCAGGCTCTCCGCTTATTTGGTCTTGCTGCCGGTGGGGTTTACCTTGCCGTTCGGGTCACCCCGAAACGCGGTGCGCTCTTACCGCACCATTTCACCCTTACCAGAGGCAATCTTCCCGGCCCTTCAGTTAATGAGAGTCGGCAGGATTGCCCCGGCGGTATCTTTTCTGTTGCACTTTCCGTCGGATTGCTCCGCCTTGATGTTATCAAGCACCGTGCCCTGGAAGATGCCAGTGTGACCCGGCATTTTCCGCAGTTCGGACTTTCCTCACCTCGGAGCCAGCAAAAAATGCCGCCCGAGGCGCGGCCATCACCGCCGCCGCAACCGATAGACATTATAACCGAGAAAACTGGAGACGCACCGACATGGCTCACGATGTCCTGGCACACATTCCGATCTTCGCCCAGCTTGCTCCCACGCAGCGGGCTGAGTTGGCCCTGCTGCTGAAGGAAAGGTCCTACCCGGCCAATCAGCCGGTTTTCTGGCTGGGCGAAAAAGGAGATGATTTCTACATCGTCCACAGCGGAAAAGTCTCCGTCTCCGCGCCGGACGAAAGCGGTAAAGAAGTAATGCTCGCGACGCTCGGGTCCGGCCATTTCTTTGGAGAAATCTCCCTGCTCGATGGCGGCCCGCGCACCGCCACCATCCGCGCTATCAACGACACCACGCTACTGGCCCTCCAGCGCGCCGACTTCCTGAAATTCCTCGAAAGTCATCCATCGGCCGCCATCCACATGCTCACCATTCTCGGCCAGCGCCAGCGCGACACGCTGGAAAAAATGCGAGGCATCCGCAACGTCAATGAAGCCGTGGAAGAAAGCCGAACGCGCTGGCAGGTCGTTGCTGAATACATCGCCAATATGACGGCAACCCAGTGGTTCGTCATGTTCAACATTCTCTTCTCCGCGATCTGGGTCGTTTACAATCTATATTGCGAGAAATGGATGGGGCGCAAACCGTTCGATGAAGCGCCCTTCGGCCTGCTCGGTTTCATCATCACCGTCGAAGCGCTGTTCATTTCGCTCTTCGTCTTGATCAGCCAGGCGCACCAAGGCGTCCGCGATCGGATCCGAGCCGATCTCGATTACCAGGTGAACCTCAAGGCCCATCAGGAAGTGATGCAGCTTCACCAGAAGGTAGATCGCCTCCAGGCGGCCATCGTGCAGGCCAAGGCCAAAGAGCCGGAGCCGGCATAGCTGTTGCCCGCAGTGCATGCGTGATTGCCGGACTCAGGCATAGCGTATAATCGTGGCTGAGCGCCTATGACCAAGGCCGAGCAAATCCGCCAGACGGAAGAGCTCTCGCTCAACGCGACGCCGGCTCTCTCTGAACTGATTCACGACGGCTGGCTCCTTCGCCTGACCGGCGGCGCTACGCGACGCGTCAACAGCGTACAAGTGCTGTATCCCGGCATACTTCCCTTGCAGGAAAAAATCGCCTTCTGCGAGTCGATTTATCATGCAAAGAAATTGCCGGCGATTTTCAAACTGACGCAGGCGGCACAGCCGCCCGAACTCGATTCGGCTCTGGAAAAATCCGGCTACGCCATGAGCCATGCGACGTGGGTGCAGACCTGCGCGCTGGAGAAAACTTCAGCCGATCATCACAAAATTCTGCATTGGAATGAGCCCGGCGACGAATGGATCAAAGCCGCCGCCTGCGCCAAAAGCGTCGCTCCCTCGGCACTCGCCCGGCACCGCGCGCTAGTCAGCGCGATTCAATTGCCCGTGCAGTACATGGCGATTCAAGAAGATGGCGTCGCCTGCTCCTGCGGCTTTGCCGTCCTGCAGCGCCCATGGATCGGCCTCTTTGATGTCAACACGCGCATCGATTGCCGCAATCGCGGACTGGCCTACCAGTTGGTGAGCGCTCTCCTGGCCTGGGGCAAAACCAACGGCGCAAGCCATGCCTACCTGCAGGTTGAAGAAAACAATTCGCCCGCCCGCCGGCTCTACGACAAGCTCGGCTTCAAAGACAACTATCGCTACTGGTACCGAATCGGCGCAGGCTCCAGCGGGTGAATTGAGTGCCCTTGAGGTGACGACGCTTGCGCGAAGCCGCAAGCGGCGGATGGGGAATTGTCGTAACACTCACTGGGGGGCGATCATCGTTCGATCAATTTCGCCAGGAGCTCCGCGTAATAGCTGATGATCAAATCCGCCCCGGCGCGCTTGATTGCGATCAGCGACTCGACGACCGCCCGGTCGCGATCGAGCCAGCCGTTTCTCGCAGCGGCTTCGATCATGGCGTATTCTCCGCTGACCTGATAGGCGACCAGCGGCACATTCACCTTCGGCCGCAGGGCGGAAATGACATCCAGATAAGCCGCCGCGGGCTTGACCATCACCATGTCGGCGCCTTGCTCGATGTCGAGCTGCGCTTCGAGCAGAGCTTCAGTCACGCCGCGTGCAGGGTCCATCTGGTAGCTTCGCCGATCGCCAAAAGCGGGCGCGGAATCAGCGGCGTCGCGGAAAGGGCCATAGAAGGCGCTGGCATATTTGACTGAATAGGCGAGCAGTGCGACGTCCACGAAACCTGCCGCGTCCAGGCCCGATCGCAATTGTCCAATCGCGCCATCCATCATCCCGCTGGGCGCGATGACGGATGCACCGGCTCGCGCGTGATTCACCGCCTGCCGCACGAGCAGTTCGACCGTCTGGTCATTGGCGACGGTCGAGCCGTCGGCTGAAAGAGGACCACAATGACCATGGCTGGTATATTCGCAGAAACAGAGGTCGGTGATTCCTGCCATCGGGAGCTTGGCGCGCTGGGCCGACTGGAGCAGTTGGCAGACCACATTCTGCGGATCGAGAGCCGCGGATGCCTGGGCATCTTTCTTTTTTGAATCGATGACGCCGAAGATAAGATATGCGCCGAATCCCTCATCCGCGCGGCGTTTGAGCCAATCCAGGGCCACATCCACCGACATCTGAAAGATGCCCGGCATGGAAGGCACTTCATTGCGCTGCCCCGTGCCCTCGCGCACGAAGATCGGCACGATAATGTCAGCTCGCCGCAGAGTTACGCCTTGAAGCATCGTTCGTAGCTGCGGCTGCAATCGCAATCGCCGGGGTCTGATTGGCAGATCCATAGATGCAGGATTATAGAGCGAATTAGGAGCGCGCACACGTCGCTGTCTGGAACGCCGACGTCCACGTCGGCATCTTTCAATGGAACGGCTCACCGTCCTTGCGCCTCGATCCGCTTAAAGTAAAACAGGGAATCGGTCGCGCGCTGGCCGACGAGGTGAAGGCTGACCGGGTATTTGAGCTTGCAGTCGCGGAAGAAATTGAAGATCGACTCGCCATGGCGATGCTGGCGTTCGAGATTGGAATTGATCTGATCTTCCAGTTCCGGCGGAATCAGGCGCTGGCGATCGTAATCCCATTGCGGATCGATGCGCACAATCAGATGGGCCTCTTCCCAGTCGATCGGGTATCCAAGTACGTACCCTTCGCCGGTACGAGGCGTGTAGAACCAGTAGCAGAGGAAGCGGTCTTTCCAGACGGTGGAAACGGCGTTTTCAGCGCCTGTGATCAGGCGCGCATGCGATGTGCGAATCGCCTGCCCCGAAAGCGGCTTGCAGACCCAGACCCTGCGGTCACGGCAATCATACAAGCCCACGTGCGGATATTTGCCGTTGAATTTGTCGGTGCAGAATCGCGGGTTGACTTTGGGGCCGGCGGATTCGTCTTTCTTCCCAATGCCGAACATGAAAATCCATTCGGTCGGCACCTGATGCGATGATCCCTTGTATTGGCGCATGGGCACCAATGCATTTCCACCATCGCCTGGTTGTCAGGTCGCTCGATAGACCCTCGCGGTTCGGTTGTGGTTCCCGCGGCTACTTTACCGTAACGATGTAGGGCGACACCAGCGCCACCGGCCGACGCTGGAACAGTTGAATCATTTCGATCTGCCGACGGACCGTCGGGCTCAGTTGCGGAAGAACCGCGGACATCACGTTGTCGGCCTGGAGCTGCACCTTTGGCTTAAACGGGAAAGCCGCATCGGCACCGTTGCCCATCAGCAGATCAGCCAGCGTCTTGGGGGCCGGCAGCACGCGGATGTCACACTGGCCCGGCTCAAGGGGCGCCCGCTTGGCGGGATACGCGATGGTTTCATCCAGCCCGCCGATTTCATCGACCAGCCCAAGCTCTTTGGCCTGCGGCGCGACGAAGATGCGACCCTGGGCGACCTTGTCGATGTCCTTGATCTTGCCGGTTCGCGTGGTCATCACGCGCTGGGTGAACTGGTGATAGGTCTGGGTCATCCAGTTGGTCACCATTTCGCGCTGATGATCGGTAAACGGCTCACTGGAACTGAAAAGCCCCGCATTTTCGCCAGCGGTGAAGGGCTGGGTGTTGATGCCCAGTTTGTCGTAGAGGCCTTTGAAGACAAACTTGCCCCCTACCACGCCGATCGAACCGACGATGGCCGACTGGTCGGCAAAGATCCGGTCGCCGGCCGAGGCGAGGTAATATCCGCCGCTGGCGGCCATGCTTCCGACGCTGATGATGACCGGCTTTTTGTCGGCGGCGTGACGAACCGCCTGCCACATCACTTCGCTGGCCAGCGCGCTTCCGCCGGGCGAGTCGATGCGAAGGACGATCGCCTTCACGTTCTCATCGCGCGTGGCTTCGCGGAAGACTTTTCGGATTGTCTCGGAGCCGACGCCTTCATCGCTGAGCAGCCCACCGCCACCGCTTCCGTCAACGATCACACCCTGCGCGTAAATCAAGGCAATTTCCGGCTTGTCCGATTCCGGCTGCGGCTTTTTCATCAGCAGCGAAAAAAGCCCCATCGGGTTCGACAAATCCACCGCCTCGCGCGGCGGGCGCCCGTAATCGGGCAATAGATTCACCTGCCCACCGACGGCTTTGCTCATCAGTTTCCGCAAGCCATCTTCATCCGTCAGCTCATCAACCAGCCCGTCTTTCTTGGCTTCGTCCGCGGTGACGATCGACTGATCGATAATCTGCTTGACCTTGGCCGGGTCGAGATGCCGATTGTCGGCAATCCCCTGGACGATCTCATCATACAGCCCCTGCGTCAGGCGGGTCAGTTCGCCTTTGAGTTCGTCGCTGGGGTTGGTACGGACATATTCCTCATCGGCGCCTTTGTATTTCCCGATCTGGACGTAGTCGGCTTGGACGCCGAGCTTATCGAAGAGACCTTTATAGAATGTCGTCTCCAGCCCGACGCCGGGGATCATGATCTCGCCGCCCTCGAGCAGGCAGACTTTTGAAGCCGCGCTTGCGACGGTGTAAGCATCGGTGTCATAGCTGTCAGCATAGACGAAGGTCTGCTTCCCCTGCTTCTTCAGCTCGATCATCGCCTTGCGGATTTCCTGGGCCTGCGAAAAATTGAGGCTGCTCTCGGCGCCGAAGGTGATCAGGACGCCTTTGATTTCCTTGTCATCGCGCGCCTGATGGAGCCGATCGATCAGCGGGCGAAGCGTGAGCGATTCGGCATCTCCGCCAAACAACGAAAAATCGAGCGGCTTTTCCAGCACGGGACGCGACAGATCGAAGTAAGCGATCTTCGGCTTGCTGTTCTCTTCCTGCTGCGCTTCCTTGAGCTTCTTAATCAGCTCGCCGGGTGTCGGAAGCTTGTCGTCCTTCTTGGCCTTGTCGGTGTTGTTGGAGATCGGTTTTTCCGGAGGCGTCTGCTTCGAAGAAGCCGGATTATCCGCCGGCGGATTAGAGGTCGACTTATCGTCGGCCCAAACCAAACCCGTCACCATCAACAACGCCACGGCAACCAGGAATTTCATTGCATCTCCTGTGCGAACCGGATGACCCACGAGAGGTCAATATTAAGGCGGTAGATGCAAAAGGGCAAAGCCGTGAATGGGCATTAGGGACGGCGCTGTAGTGCAGCGCCGTCCCGTTTGGATCAGCACACCATGGACAGCAATCATGCCGTCGCCGACTTGCTCCGACGGGCTCGCAGCAGTCCAAGCGCAGCCATGAGCGCTGCCCCGCCCCAGACACCGGACGGAACAGGAGCAGCCGCGATGGGATCAATAGTCGGCACAATCTCGCCGTTGAAATTCATCTGATTCAAAAGCGTCCATTCCGCAGAGTGGGTGAGTGTCACACGCACGGCGTCGCCCGAGCCCACCGCGAGATCGAAGCCATCGATTTGGGCAAAGTGATTCGCGCTGGTGTTGGACGAGTCTGCAGTGGATTGAATGGACCCGTCAGAATTGACGACATGCCAGTCCAATGCGCTTTCCGCGCTGTCTCCAGTGATGGGATTTCCCGTCGAGTCGAGCACCTGAAGGGTCACCGACCCCGGCGTGCCAACGCCGGGCCCCGGGTAATTGTCAGCTGACAATGAGAAGCTTTGTATGTTAACGGCCTGACCAAAGTTAAAAGTGATGGTCGGATCAGCGTGGTTGCTCCATCCGAGGTACATCGCCTGCGAGGCTGCCGAATATTGGTCGTAGTTTTTAGTTGCCAGTTCGACGCTTCCAGTCCAGTCAGGAACGTAATACCCCGAGGGCGGGCTTGATAGGGTTGTTGAGCCGTTTGTACCCACCGTGACGTAATCGAAGTATGCAGCCGATTGAGACGGGCCGTTCCAGCCCCAGCTCGCGCTGTAGGTTGAGTATGAGGTAGGCAGGATCTGGTTCGCGAATCCAGTGCCTCCGGCAAAGAGCATGACCGTTCCGAACAACGCGCAGAGGCGCGAAAACCGAGATCCATTGAGTGAAGTGAGAGACATGAGGACTCCTGACGGGCGCGCAGAACCTCCGCTGCCCCTTCTATTGGGAAGTAAAGAGTTGCAAAGACTCCGGGAGCACAAGCTCCAGAAGTACCAAACCAAGATCAACCTGACGGCGCAACGTCAGCGCCAGCGGGTCTAATCTGAAATCCAGCGGGTATTCCCCGACCGAGAGAAATGAGCCCTACCCTCCGAGCAGCCATCCTGATCCCCTGCTCGAAGGAGCGGGAAAAATACAGCAGCTTCAACGGTTGTCAAGAGCGAAATATTGTCGGGAAGAACATACAAGCGAGCTCGACCTTTGAGCCGCCGCCCGGGAAATGTCAGGGAAAGCTGTTACCGATTCCTCTAATGTCTTTTTGCAACGCATCCATATTAGATACAGTTATCGCAATGCGGCGGATCGCGGTTCACGTCGTGGCGCGCCTGGAGCATTGAAGTCGAGCCAGCTTTCCTTGGGGAGCCATTCCGCAGTTGAATGTCCGCCGGGCGGCCGATGCTTGAGGCGGGGATTCGTGATTTGCCCAGTCTTTTACGACCGCTATCTTAGTACGTCTTGGGCTTGAATCGTGACAAGATGAATTGCGAGCAGATCCTGCAAGAAGCGGCGGAGAGTCTGAAGGCCGGGGAGTACCCCCGGGCAAGGGATCTTTATGCGCAGGCCCTGGCCCAGCAACCAAAAGATCCGAAGGTGCTTTTTCCGCTGGGAATTCTGGAGCTGCAGCTCGGGAATTCTGCCGCGGCCATCCCCCTGCTCCGCCAGGCGGTCGAGATCTGCCCAACTGACGCTCGGCATCACATTGGATCGGGCGAGGCGTTGGCTTCGGTTCGAAAATGGAAGGAAGCGGCGGAAGCTTATCGGCAGGCCTTGAAATTAAACCCGAATTCGCCGGACGTGCAGTTCGCCTTGGGGGTCGCCCTCGCTGCGCTGGGCGAGCTCGATAACGCGATGGTCGCTTATCGCGCGGCGATCGCGCTTCGACCCGATTTTGCCAACGCACTTTTAAACCTGGGAACATGTTTGCACGTGCGCAACGAGCTTGCGCAGGCGGAGGATGCGTATAGACAAGTCTTATCAGTGCGGCCGGATGATGCGCGAGCTCTGTCGAGTCTTGCAGTCCTGATGCAGACCAAAGGCCGGCTCGAAGATGCGGTGATGATGCTGGAAAGAGCGATTCAGCTTGAGCCTCAGTCGGCGAGTCACCGAATAAATCTTGGCGGAGCACTTTGCGCACTACAGAAGTATGACCAGGCGGTCGTTGTGCTGCGCGGGGCAGTTGAATTGGATCCCAATAGCTCCGAAGCCGCCTACAACCTCGCCAATGCGCTCCAGAGAACCGGGCAATTGCAGGAAGCCGCTCGGGAGTTTCGTCGAGCGATTGCGCTGAAGGGCGATTATGCCGACGCGTATAACAACCTTGGAAACGTCCTCAAACGTCTGGGAGATGTCGCGCAGTCGCTCTCGGCATACGAAGCCGCGATCCGGGCGGCGCCGAGTTCCATTGCCGCCTACAACAATGCTGGATGCCTATATCGGGCGCTGAGCCGACTGGAAGAAGCAGAGGGGGTTCTTCGTCGCGGACTGGCGATCGATCCGAATCACTCGGCCTTGCTGAACAATCTCGGCAACGTGCTGAAAGACAGCGGGCAAATTGACGCGGCGATCGAATGTTTCCGTCGCGCGACGCAGCTTAATCCAAGCGATCCGGAGCCGCATGGCAATCTCGCTTATGCGCTGAGCTTTCAGGCGGATGATCCGCAGGTCATTTTCGACGAATGCCGCCGATGGAACGATCGGCATGCCGCCCCGCTGCTGCCGCGCACCGCGGTGCGCGTGAAGGACCGATCATCAGGCAGACGATTGCGCATTGGCTATGTCTCGCCCGATTTCCGTGTCCATTGCCAATCGCTGTTTACGGTACCGTTGTTGTCGCATCACGATCATGAGGCGTACGAGATTTACTGTTACTCGAGCGTTGAGCAGAAAGATCCGCTTACAGCGCGAATCAAAGAAATGGCCGACGTCTGGCGGGATGTGCCGCACTTGAACGACGCGGCCCTGTGCGAGCTGATTCAGCGCGATCGCATCGACATTCTGGTCGATCTGACAATGCACATGTCGGAAGGCAGGCCGCTGCTGTTTGCGCGTAAGCCTGCGCCGGTGCAGGTGGCGTGGCTCGCGTACCCGGGGACGACCGGCATGGATGCGATCGATTATCGTCTGACCGATCCGCGCCTCGATCCGCCAGGCACCGATCACTTTTATGCTGAGCGATCGATCCGGCTGCCGGATTCGTTCTGGTGTTACGATCCGCTGACCGATGGGCCGGAGGTTAACCCGCTTCCTGCTTTGACCAATGGCTACGCCACGTTCGGGTGCCTGAACAATCCGTGCAAATTGACTGACCGGACGTTGTCGTTGTTTGGAAAAGTAATGTCTGCGTTGCCAGGCTCACGACTGTTGCTCCTGGCGCCAAAAGGACGGCCGCGGGAATTGCTAATCGAGCGAATCGAGAAGAACGGCATTGATGCGGGTCGCGTTTCGTTCGTCCCATTTCAGCCTCGATCGGCGTATCTGCAAACCTATCACCAGATCGATCTGGGTTTGGACACGCTGCCTTACAACGGTCACACGACCAGCCTCGATTCCTATTGGATGGGCGTGCCGGTGGTGACGCGCATCGGGCAAACCTGCGTCGGGCGCGCGGGATTGAGCCAGCTTTTCAATCTTGGATTGACCGAACTCGCAGCCGAGAGCGATGAGGAGTTTGTAAAGATCGCCAGAGATTTGGGGCAGAATCTCAATCGGCTGGGGCAATTGCGCCAGACGCTTCGCGAAAGGCTTCGGCATTCTCCTTTGATGGATGGCGAGCTTTCCGCGCGAAACATAGAGGCCGCTTACCGGCAAATGTGGAATGATTGAAGTGCGGCCATCGGCTGTCGAACTGCTGTTTGATTTCGCTCGGGGGGGCCGATAGCATGAATGGCTCGTCCCGGAGAGATGCCCGAGTGGCTGAAGGGGACGGTTTGCTAAACCGTTGTACGGGTTCAAACCCGTACCGAGGGTTCGAATCCCT
>JACZCU010060377.1_pt1 | contig 16885 bp, 11 predicted proteins | sample 8641851 | NCBI WGS metagenome assembly JACZCU01 (sample SAMN15324605, study PRJNA640507) | soil metagenome | isolation source: monocropping sugarcane control | place: China: Luxin town, Laibin City, Guangxi Province | collected 2019-07-25 | depth 10cm m | reverse complement strand
GAGCGCCTTCATCATCAAACATGAGTTGCAAAAATCAGTACGAACAAACGTATGTAGCTTTACCTTACTCAACCAAATTGGTCAAATTCATATGCACATGCACTGTACAACAGATGTGATACACACCAGCAGTCGAAAATGGCCCGATCTCGATTGAGCCACCGTTGATATTGATATTATTCACGGTGGGTGCTCCTGGCTCTGCCTGCGTTTTAGCAGTGCCATTGGCATCCCACATACCATTTTGCAGCACGTGTGGATACTGACCATCATCAACAATCATCAGCTTTGAGCCCTTGGGAACAAGAACAATATTTTGCGTAAAGCTGTTCACACCCTTATGTACCGTCGGCTCTGCATTTGGATTGGTATTTGCGGTGCTGCTCTGGGGGTTTGCTGCGACAATGAGCGAGACAAGAATTGTTCCCAGCACAACTCCTCCAACTCCCGTCAAGACAGTGGTCAAGCCGCGAGGCGCTGGACGAGCGCCACTCCGGTAATTCTGAACTGTTGCCGCTATACCCGCCACAATGGCAACCAGGGCACAGGCAGTGAGAACCACGACAGGGATAAAGGCGCCAGGATTGCCAGAATGAGCAATGTCATTTAAAAGCGGGAAAAGTTCGGCTATACTCGGGCAAATTTTTGATAGAAAGGCTAAAAGGGGACTCTGCTATATTTCTCCTAAAGGTTTCTTCGCTATTGCGGTTCCTACACGAGGGAAGTGCGGAAGACATGGCGTTCGCTGCTCCCATACAAGCAGACGGCGGTCATCCGCAAGCCCGGGAAGCGTCACAAGCATATCTGCTTTGAATACAGCGCCAACTGCTTGCGCGGCTCTTTTTCCCTGCGCTAATTCTTCCTTCAGGGTACCTTTTTTAAGCAGAATGATTTGCCCACCTACGCGACAAAAGGGAGCCGCATACTCTAAAAGCCTGGCGGTTGAGGCGACCGCGCGAGCAGTCACCACATCAAATTTCATACGATACTCCTGTTCATGAGCCAGATCTTCGGCTCGGCCGTGCACAGCGACAATATCGTGCAATTGCAGGGTATCGATAATATGCTTTAAAAAAGCCACTTTTTTCCCAGTTGCTTCCAACAACACGATTGACCAATGGGGGCGGACGATCATGAGGGGAAGACCGGGAAAGCCTGCACCTGAGCCAATATCCAGGAGGTGTGTTCGAGGTTTATCGTAGGCACTCAATAAAGACAAAGAGTCGAGGAAGTGCTTTATGAGCACTTCCTCTGGATCGGTGATGGCAGTCAGATTAATGCGGATATTCCAGTCGAGCAGTTCTTGCCGGTAACGTAGTAGCTGCTCAAACTGGGGAGAACCCGGCTGTATAGAGCCTAGACCGAGTCGTTCCAGGCCCTGCACAAAGGTCGCTAACGCCACATCATCCATTAAGCAATAAACTTCCGTTTACTGTTCAGATAATCAACCAGCAGGTATTCACCGAGGTTGTTTTTATCGGCGTAGAAGGTGCGGCCATGGTTAACCTGTGACATCTGATTGACAAAGGCAATCATCCAGCTATCATCCTCTAGCATGAAGGTGTTGATGGTGATACCTTCACGCGTACAACGTTGGGCTTCTAGCAGAGTTTGCTGCTCGGCCAGGTGGTTGTAGGGCCAGTTGAAAAGCCATTCACCATCCTCATACCAGACGGTTGGGCCACCATCGGTAATCATGATGATCTGTTTGTTCACCCCGCGATGTCGTGCTAGCAACTGGCGTGAGAGCATCAAGCCATGCGCCATATTTGTACCCTGACTATTGTCATAGCGGCTCATCTCAATCAGTTCATCTGGTTTGTACTCACGCGCGATACGTGAAAAGCCCACGATATACAGGTTATCACGTGGGAATTGCGAGCGAATCAGGCTCTCTAAGGCAACAGCTACCTTCTTTGCTGCAGGTTGGCAGCCATTGTAGATCATACTCAGGCTCATATCGATCATCAGAACAGTCGAGGACTGCGTGGTAAATTCGGTACGATATACCTCGAAGTCCTCTTTCTGAAGAGCGACAGGCGTACCAACCCCGCCACGATGCAAAGCATTCATGAGCGTTTTTTCCAGGTCTAGCAAGAAAGGATCGCCAAATTGATAGGCTTTACTCTCATCGGTACGCTCACCTCCAACACCACGGAACGGACTGACGTGACGACCAAAGCCATCTCGTTTGAGCTTGTTGAAGATGTCCTGCAAGGCTTTCTGACCAATCTTACGAATGCCACGAGCGGTTAATTCCCAGCGATTACCCCTTTTCTGGATGTATCCGGCCTCTTCCAACATCTTCATCAGTTCTTTTAGCTGCTCAACCGACTGGTATTCCTCGTCGCCAAGCAATTCTTTGACCTTTTCGCTATCGATAGCTTCAAGGTTATCCATACGCCGGGCTTCATTAAACTGGTCTTCCAGTCCTTCCATCTGTTGCAAGCGGCTCATCATGCGCATAGCTTCGTTGAGAGGAATAGCTTCATCACCACGGAAGTTGAAACGCGTGCGCATCTGCTCCATGGGGGCCAGGGCTTCCAGGTTTTGCGCCAGTTCCATCATATCGACACGAATGCGATCGTCACCCATGAGCTGCTCCATGAGGTTTTGCAACTCCTGGCGCTGCTCAGGTGAGAGGTTATCCATGATACCTTGCATAGCCGCCATCTGCATCTGCATCTGCTCGAGCAGATCATCCAGTGAATTTACCCCTGGGAAATATTCACCGTGCTTCTGCATAAATGAGTCGAAATCTGGTTCCCTGCCTTCTTGTCGCTCGCGCAACATTTTATTCAGGTCACGGATCATCTCACGCATTTTGGCGATGTCTTCGGATGTCATATTTTGCAGGGATTGCTGCATACCCTGGAAGAACTGCTGCATCATCTGCTGTTGCAGACTATCCATCAGTTCTTTGAATTTCTCACGCGCCTCATCATCCATAAAGTCATATTCAGAGAGGCCTTTGATCTGACCCGGAACATCGTTGGGCAATTTATCAAGATACTCCTGCTTGCGCTTAGCAATCATCTCCAGCATCTTGCGCTTCTGTTCGGGTGGAAGGTCGTTATCGCCGTCACCTTGCTGGCTACCCTGACCTCTTTGACCCTGCTGGCCTTGCTGACCAGCCTGGCTTTGACTGCCCGAGGATTGCTGCCCCTGCTGGTTGGACGACGATGACTGTTCACCAGCTTGCGGCTGTTGTCCCTTAGAAGATTGGTTCTGCTGAGCGGGTTGTTTACCATCCAAACGTTCCTGAATGCCTTCACGTTCCAGGTTCTTGATTTCTTCAAGCTTCTCACGCAGATCGTCCATGACGCCTGAAGCCATATTATAGCGGTTGAGCTGCTGATTGCGCTGGTTCCGCATGCGCTCCATCAGCTCACGCAACCCCATAGCACGCCGACCTTCTTCACCTTGAATACCCTCTTGCATCAAGCGTTTGAGCGCCTGTTGCAAGTTGCCACTCTCCATATAGTCGTCGGAAAGAGCCTTTAGAATATCGTCAGCATCAAGGCCTTCAACGTTCTGCGTGCCGTCCCAGCGCGAATATCCATAGCGATTTTTGAAAAAGCGCTCGAACATGATAGTGTTCCTTTGCTGCTTGCTGGTTTATCGCCGATAGCGTACTTTACCACGGACTTCATCCTTATTAAGACGACGGTTCAAATGTAGGCCTTCGAGGATAAACTCGACACTCGATGCAATGGAGGCGGGGCTACCACGTCCGTTCAATTTATCAATCGCTTTGCTCAGCCCACCTACCTTGGAGAGCTGATTGACGTATTCCATGGCTGGCATATCATCGCCCACCTGCACACTCAAACCGCGCTCAAAGCCAGCAACCAGTTGTTCAAAGTCACGCTGGTCAAAGTATTCGCTAAAGACGCTGAGGATTGCGCCATTGATAAGCTTCTGGACGACGCGTTCTTCTTTGACATCACCCACCGTATCAAGCTCTATCTTGCCTGCAGTTGAAGCCATAATAGCTGACAGGTCGCTCACACGTGGTGCGACATAGCGTTCCTTCAAGCGCAAAGCTCGTCGGCTAGCACTGCTGAGCACGTTCTCAAAATTGGATACAGAAACACGTACACTTACACCTGAGCGCTGGCTGATGTCGTTGCTGCGCCGCGCCAGTTGGGTAATCTCGGCAATCACTTCTTTCATAAACTGAGGGAAAATGACATCCATGCCATCACTAGCAAAGTGATTGCTTTCGGATTCCATAATCTGGATCTCATGCGCAACGGTGCGCGGGTAGTGCGTGCGAATCTCAGAGCCTACGCGGTCTTTAAGTGGCGTAATAATACGTCCACGATTCGTGTAGTCTTCGGGGTTGGCGCTAGCGACGACATAGACGTCCAGCGGCAAACGTACTTTGTAGCCGCGAATCTGCACATCACGCTCTTCCATGATGTTCAACAAACCAACCTGAATACGCTCTGCCAGATCTGGGAGTTCGTTGATACAGAAAATACCACGGTTGGTACGTGGAATCAATCCATAGTGAATAGTGAGTTCATCCGAGAGATAGCGACCTTCAGCTACGCGCACGGGGTCTACTTCACCCACCAGGTCAGAAATGGTGATATCAGGTGTGGCTAACTTTTCACCATAGCGCTTATCGCGCGGTAACCAGTCAATCTCTACGTTATCTCCTTGCTCCTCAATTTTATCTCGGCAGGCTTTGCAGATAGGTTCGTAGGGATTATCATTGATCTCACAACCAGCAATAACAGGCACCACATCATCTAATAGATTCACGAGGTTACGCGCCATACGAGTCTTTGCCTGTCCGCGCTCGCCAAGAAAGATGATGTCCTGGCCAGAGAGAATAGCATTTTCAATCTGAGGTATAACAGTCTCTTCGTATCCGACAATGCCAGGGAACAACTCTTCCCCACTACGAATCTTTTGAATGAGATTTTTCCGTAACTCTTCCTTAACTGAAAGCAACCTATATCCACTTTCACGCAACTCACCGATTGTGCGTGGTCGAGTAACAATGGTCATTCGGTTTTATATACCTTTCTTGGGGCTGGCTTGGTGGAATGCATGTCTGGGATAGGGGATTATCAACCAATCCTGCATGATTCCCGCTGTACCATACACAGGTGGAACCACTCTGATTCTACCGCCTCACACGAGAAAACGCAAGTGTCACATGCTTCAAAGCAAGGATCACATTTTATATGCAGCCTTCTGAAATAGAGCACTAAGTTGACAAAAATATTCAAACATTGGGAACTTCGACATCAGCCCATATCGCCGCTTCTATATATTGATTAGCACGCGTACCTCCAGGTAGCAGTTGATGGGCGACTTGTTCCAGAATTTTACGCCGCTCGGCAAGCGATATGCCAGGCATTGTCTTGATAGGATCATCAACCACCCAGGGTGAGACAGCCAGTATTTCACCCTTGAGAGGCTGACCAGTTTCCGTGTGCACAAACCCATCATTGCCAACTAAATTGCAGTAGGGATCCGGTTCAAGCTTGCTTTTCATAGTAATAGTGGATTGCCCATCAAAGGTGACATCAAAGTAATTTCCTACCCGCATGGTACAAATATTATAATAGTGATGCGGGTATTCATCCTGTACGGAGCCAAACACTGAGTTGAGCCATTCCTGGGGCTGCCAGTCACTAGTTTTGGAAGGGCTGGCCCAGGGCTGGTCATTGGCATTGTGCTGGATCACAATACGCGTACCCTGGCTATCCAACTTACGTAGGAACTCAGGCGTAAATGCATCCAGGCTAATAGCTATACCGATTTTTCCGACCTCCGTCCCAAATGCCTGCACAGCCTCCAGGTCTCCGGGCGTCAAATCAAGTACCACTTTTTCACTATCTGTCAGAAATACTTTATCAGTTGAACCGATCAGGCTGCCATCGGGTCCCCACAAAAAGCCTGTATTGTATACACCAGGATCAGTAGGAAGAAAGACCTTGCCAGAGTGACGGCGGCCAAAACGATTAATGTCCACGGTTGAAGTTGAACAGTACACATGAGGAGTGATGGTACTCGCGGACAGGTATATAGAATGCCTGGCCGCCAGCCCGCTCAGAGTGCTGACGAAAGGGCGATAGAGCACATCTGAAAGAGCAAGCAGGAGCGAACGGACTAAAGAGATACCGGGGTATAGGCGGCGATAATACATCATACGGCGTCCATAGGCCAGAGCTAGCATACTGATGGCAACATTCGAAGTATGCATTAGCCGGGATAAGTACCCACGTTTGCCAGTCATAGCCAGCGGTAATCCTAAAATCTCACCCAGGGCTACGAGATTTGGCCTATCTTTTGCCAGGTATGGTACAGCCATGCCAACGACGCGTTCCAACTCCGCCGCAAAAGTCTGCTCTGTGGCGGCAGCCTGCAGATTAATACAGTTTCCTACTGCAATCAATCGCGCAGGTCGCGTTGTGGTATCGCTCTGCACATCACGGGTGTTCAATATAGGCTCCATAGGTTCCTCTTACTGGTGTATTCGTACCACCACTCCACCGTCGATCATTGCTTGAGTGAAAACAAGTCTATCATAGATAGCAATGCAGGTCGAGAGGGGCTAGAGTACATGAGTTATCCCGGATTTTTGAAACCCATGTTCGCTGGTGATGAAGACGCTCTGCGAGCGTCTTCATCACCAGCGAACATCTTTTTTGTGTTGATGAGGGCGACTTCGCTGCTCTATTAACGCAAAAAAGGATGGACGTGCAGTGGAGGCCGCACGGCCTCCACTGCACGTCCATCAACAAGCGCCGTAGGCGCTGAGAGTCCAAACTAACAGAGTAGTATTAACTAACTCTTTCTCGCATGTGCTGGGGCACGCTTGTGACGACGATACCTGGACGGAAAAGGAGCGCGGCTTTTAGTTGCAAAGCTGTTTGATTATGAAGAATGTGCTCCCACCAGTGATCTACTACAAATTCAGGGAGAATGACTGTCAAAGTATCATCGGGGAATAACTCATGCACAGTATCAATATAAGCTAGAAGAGGCCTTGAAAGTGAGCGAAAGGGTGACTCAATGACGATAAGATGTGTTTCTTCATCCTCTGATAAGTGCTTTTGCCAGCGATCCCAGGCTTCACGGACCATATCGGCATCATGCGCATCAATAGCAACATGCACAGCCGTGACATGACGTGTTATTGAGCGGGCATAAGCAAGGCTTTGAACTGACACGCGATCTAAACCGGCAATCGGTACGATCAGGCGATGACGAATATCCCTGGGGTGCAGCGGAATATCAGCGGTGCGCAGGTGCTCAACTCGCTCATAGTGGCGATGGATACCAAGAAACATCAGAACGAGTAAAGGAATAAGGATAACAACAATCCATGCGCCTTCAAGAAACTTTGTGGAAGCGATCACCAAAGCCACTACCAAGGTGGTCACGGCACCTAAACCATTAATAACAAGACTGCGTTGCCACCCTTTATGTTCATTTCGTAAACGCCACCAGTGGCGTACCATCCCGCTCTGTGAGAGCGTAAACGACATAAAAACACCCACTGCGTAGAGGTTAATCAGTTGCGTTGTATCACCTTTGAACGCGATGAGCAGAAGAGCCGCAAGGATTGCCAGGAATGTAATGCCAATGGAAAATGCCAGGCGATCCCCTCTGAAGGCGAACTGGTGAGGTAAAAAATTATCACGGGCTAACAACGATGCCAAGCGTGGAAAATCGGAATAGCTAGTATTGGCCGCCAAAGTCAGAATAAGCAGAGTAGCAATCTGGAAGACGGGAAACATAAAGAAGAGGGGGCCATTAAACACTTGAGAAGCAATCTGAGCAATAACGGTGGGATTGCCAAGTTTATTAGCCTCGATGTGATAGGACATAGCCAGAATAGTAATGCCGATAAAGAGCGTACCGAGAATAACGGCCATCCAGGTCAAAGTAATGGAAGCGTTGCGCGTTTCCGGCTTCTTAAAGGCCGGCACACCATTAGAGATAGCCTCTACGCCGGTCATAGCAGAACAACCCGCGGCAAAGGATTTCAGAATCAAAAAAATGGTCAGTGGTTCGGCAGCGGCTACATAGGCGAAATGACCTATAACAGGATTATGTTGAACGAAGAAGGATTTGATAAATCCCACAAAAATCAGGAACAAAGCGCTGAAAATGAATATGTACGTGGGAATAGCAAAGATCGAGCCGGACTCGCGCACTCCGCGCAGATTCACAACGGTCACGATAATGACCAGGACAACATCAACGATAACGATATAAACGGTAGGAACCGGCACAGTAAAGAGCGAGGCAAGGTTTTGTACACCGGCAGAAATACTTACCGCGACGGTCAGGACATAGTCAATGAGCAAGGAGGCGGCAGCAACCAGGCCGGCCATGGTCCCAAGGTTATCCTTCGCGACGATATATGAACCACCGCCATTGGGATAAGCAGGAATAGTCTGGCGATAGGAGATCGCCACGATGCTTAACAAGGCCACAATAGCAACACTGATCGGCAAGGTCACCCACAGATTTCCTGAGCCTGCTGCTACCACGGTAATCAGGATAGCTTCAGTCGCATAGGCAACCGACGAGATGGCGTCGGATGAGAGAACTGCCAGGGCTTTAAACTTCGTTAGCCGTTCATGCTCTGCCTGCGCGGAAGCAATGGGAGCACCAATCAAAAAGCGCTTGACGCGCGCTAAGCCAGAGCGTGGTTCCTCGACAATATTCGTCGCCTCAAGGAGTCCATTACTAATACGTCGAAACGAGGTTTGGCTTGGACGTACCAGGCGTACGCGTTCATTACCGGGCAAGCGCCCTGGCCGCACCTCGGTGCGCACGAGCAAAGAAGGATCGTCATCATCGCTTATAATACGTGAGCTTTTTGCGTTTATATCTGGAGGGTTAGTAACTCCTCCTGGTTGATCGTCTCTCTGATCCATTGTTTCTGTCCCTCATCGTGTCTGCCTGTGGGTTTGAAAGCCAGTAGTATATATGCTCACCAGTGCAGGGATAGCCCCAACACCTACCTTTATGTCTTGCTATCACTTATACCCTGATGAAGGTAGAATATATGAGCACTAGTAGTCGTACATCTCTACTATAGTAGGACATCTAACCAGACCCTGACAAGCAATTTACACTACATTTACGCTAAAACTGATGTCTCTTGTGTCTTTTTTTAGAGTTTTAGGCATTTTCTTGAGAATTTCTTGAGGGCATGGAGATGTGATCGAGCAATATAATTTCCTTGGGGGCTTTACCGCTATGCTACACTATGTACTAGTCTGAAGGTAGCCTAAGTGCAGCTATATATGTAGCATGTCCAAGCTACTGACCAAACTACGTTCCGTACAAAGGATTACATTTACTATGTCTCAGGAAGCAGCGTCACAAGAAGCATCAAAACAGGCTCATGGAGATGAGCATAGCCACGGCGGTCATTTGCTTGGCCCAATTCTCTGCTGGGCAGTTGTCTTCGCTGACATTGGTACCTCGGTGTATTATGTTCCTGGCATTCTCTATGGCAATGTTAGGAATCTCGCAGGTTTCTTTGTCATTTTAACTATGTCCGTATTCGTGTTACTCACGCTAAAATATGCAGAAGTCTCACACCGTTTTCCGCAAGGCGGCGGCGTTGTAACAGTAGCAGCCCAGGCTATCAACCAGTGGGTTGGAGCACTGGGGGGAATGTTTATCCTCGTCGATTACTTTCTGACCGCTGCCCTGAGCTGTCTTTCCGGCATACTTTATTTTAGCGTCGTAGTACCTGCCATCGGCCCCTACGCGACGTGGATCACTGTGGGTACGCTCCTGCTACTGGGTACACTCAACTGGGTGGGTATTAGTGAAAGTGCTAAAGTGAGCCTGGTCGGCGCAGTTATTGCTTTCGTCAGCGACCTCGCTGTGCTGTTCACTGTGTTCACCCATATTTCCTTTCCATATTTTCTCTCATTATTTGGCCAGATGTTTCACGGTCAGAAGCTATCGCCAGTCTACCTACTAATAGGTTTCGCAGGCTCATTTCTGGCTTTTTCGGGCCTGGAAAGTATTTCACAGCTCTCACCGGTGATGAGGACACCGCGTAAAAAAACCGCCGGGATAGCACTCCTGCTGGTAGTGTTAACCATTGGCATTACCAGTCCGCTGCTGACAATGTTTTCAACGCTTTTGCAACCGGCGGCAGCGGCTAACGCCACGCAAAACGCCCAGCTTATCTCGTTGCTGGGAGGGCACTGGGGCAACATCGTCTTGCAGACCGAAATGGCGATCAGCGCCAGCGCCTTGCTGGTCTTTGCCAGTAATACGGCCATTATCGGTTCATACCATGTGTTTATGGCGCTCTCACGCATGGATTTCTTCCCTTCCTTTGTGTTGAAACGCAATAAGCTGCGTGGCACACCCCATTACTCCATTGCGCTTTCCACCTTTATTCCTGTCGCGATAATTGTGCTGGCGGGTGGCAGCGTTGATCTACTGGGAAACCTGTATGCCTTTGGTTTACTTGGAGCTTTTACGCTGACTTGTTTGGGTTTAGACCTGGTGCGCTATCGTGAGCGGAAGGCAGCGCGTACCCAAAGATATATCCCTTCGCGCGAACGACTAGCAAATAGCAATGGAGCGGTACCTTCCGGCAGTACTGGCGTTGAATCGAACATCTCGACAAATCACCAAGCGAGCACGTTAAATAAGGACGCACTCGCGGGTATAGGGAGAACTGATAGTGAAACAAATACACTCCCTTCCCATGAGCAGCCAAAAATTACGGTCTGGAGCACCATAGATTTCTGGCTGGGAATACTGACAACCTTCCTGGTGGCAGTTGCCTGGACCACCAACTTAATATATAAGCGCGACGCAACACTCTTTGGTGGTACAGTAGCAAGTGCGGGTATGCTCGTTGCCGTCCTCAACTATAGATATCAGAAGCAAAAGGGACGCACGCCTGTGATGATTACGGGCGTCGAAGGTCGCCTGCCAGGCTCTGTGCTGGCAGTGCTTACTAGTGAGAACGGCACCAACGATGCAGTGATACGCACAGCCATTAATCATGCCGATGGCCACCCAGTTGTGTTCCTCTATGTCAGCGATAAGCCCAGAACCGAGCGAACTCCCAGTATATTTGAGGTCGTGGACCCATACCTGGATGATCCACAGGCCAAGGAGTACTTTAGTAAAGCCGAAAACCTGGCAGAAAAGGCCAAGGTGCCGCGTCGCTATGTGTATCGCCAACGAGAACCAGGGGCTGTGTCGTATGTATGGCAAGCAGTTCATCCACACGATATCGTGGTAGCAGCAAAAAATGCGCCCCAACTGGATGATATCAATCCAGACCGTATCCGTTACGAACTTACACCCAATGGTAAAGTAGCCCACATGCTCAAGCAGTGGTAATGATGTGTGCCGCAATGGATCTCTGTTGTGCAAGGCAACACTGATGGAGGTATAAAGTGATTTCCTTGTCCAATGATTACGTTCGCCTTCTGCGCCTGCGTGCTCAACGTCTAACCCCACAGTTATCGAATGCGTTGACAAGTGTCGCACAGATCGTGAAGGAGGTGTGCAGCATTCAAGCGCAAGATGCATCCGCGGCGACTCTCGCTGTGCGTGTTCGCAGTACAGGACTAGTTGCGGCCGACATCGAACGGGCACGAGTACAGGAGCGCACTGTCATCCGCACATGGGGACCGCGTGGAACGCTGCACCTGTTGGCAACAGAAGACCTCGGCTGGCTGCTGCCGCTACTGGGCCCAGTCTTTGTAGCGGGGGATCGGCGACGGCGTGCGGAACTGGGTCTGGACGAGGACACCTGTGCGCGAGGAATACGCATCATCCGCAACGTCCTCGCGAACCAGGGCCCACTGACGCGCGCTGAACTTGTCGAGCAGTTGGCGGCCCACGGCCTCCCTTTGGAGGGACAGGCCAGACCACATCTCCTGGGTCGCGCCGCGCTCGAAGGTATCATCTGCCTAGGGCCGGACCGTGGAACCGAGCCGACTTATGTCCTCCTGAGCGACTGGGTGGACCGGCAGCATATAGGACATCCTCTATCCGAAGTGGCAGCCCATGCAGAACTCACCCTCCGCTACCTGTGTGCCTATGGCCCTGCTACACCAAACGACCAGGCAACGTGGTCAGGAATGCCTCTGAGTAAGACACAAGCAGTATGGCAGCATATCGCAGACCAGCTCATAGAGGTAGAGGTCACCGGTGCTCCAGCCTGGATGCTCAAAGCACACGCCGCATGGCTCGATGAGCTACCCGTAAGTACTCCAGTAGTTCGCCTGTTGCCACGCTTCGATAATTATTTGCTTGGATACCAGAAGCGTGACCTCTCGGTACCACCCCAGCACGCAAAACGCATTAACGCTGGAGGTGGGATGATCCACCCAACGGTCATGGTAGATGGTCGTATCGTGGGGACATGGAAGAGTATACGCAAGAGGAGCCACCTGGACGTGATGGTGGAGCCATTTGATCAGCTTGAGCCCGAGTGGTATCCAGAACTGGAGATCGAGACCGCCGACCTTGCTCGTTTCCTGGGTATGCCGATCACGATGCACGTAGGACACCCTCCAAGGGTTGGCTATCAATCCAATTTGAAATAGATGAGAGTTCAACCGCTTCTCCCGTGTCTTGATGTCCTATTCATCTGCACTGAAACGATAACCTACACCTGAAATTGTGAGGATAAAGCGTGGGTGGGCAGGGTCCGGTTCGATTTTTCGCCGCAACTGGCCAATATAGACATGCAGGTAATGTGACTCCGCCCCATAACCTGTCCCCCATACTTGAGAGAGCAGCATATGGCGGGTCATAATCTTGCCGCGATTCTTAATAAGAACCTTGAGCAGATCGTACTCGGTAGGAGTCAGCTTGACCTCCTGTCCATTCACCTGCACTAGGCGCTGGGCAAAATCGACCTTCAAGGGTCCAGCAACAAAGATGGGATCTGTGCCAGATTGTACCTGGGCCGCATGGCGCAGAGCTACACGTATACGTGCCAGGACCTCATCAATACCAAATGGTTTGGGAACATAGTCATCAGCACCCAAATCAAGCGCCAGGACCTTGTCACGCTCAGCATCCTTGACAGACAAAACGATGATTGGCAAACTTGACTCCGCGCGTACTCTTCTACAAACTTCAAGGCCACTGATGCCTGGCAAGCCCAGGTCGAGCAACATGAGATCTGGCCGATAATGAGCAATGGCTTCTAAAGCCTCTTCGCCACTGCCTGCGGTAAACACTTCAAAGCCATGTGCCGTCAAACTACGTTGTAAGGCACGCAAGATTTCAATTTCATCGTCAACAACCAGAATGCGCGCTCCACTCTTGCTCATATATCAATATTCTCTGCCTTCCTTACAGGTAATGTGAAGCTGAAAACAGCTCCCCCGCCTTCGCGGTTTTCAACCCAGATGCTACCGCCATGCGCTTCGACCAGACCCTTGGACACAGCCAGACCCAATCCGGAACCAGTAATACGCGTAGTTTTATCCTGTGTACCAAGCACACGATAAAACTTATCAAAAATACGCTCCCTGTCCTCAGCTACAGGAATACCAGGTCCGCGGTCAGCAACGCTAATAATCATTTGCTCACCATCTAGACGGGCACTCAGTTCAATGGGTGATCCCGCCGGGGTGTAGCGGACAGCGTTTTCAATCAGATTCGTCAATACCTGGTCTATTTGCAGGTAGTCCAACTCTACTGGCGGCAAATCGTCGGGCAAGTTAGTCACAACTGTGCGCCCCTGCAACAATGGTTGCATGTGACCTAATACATCATGAATCAGTTCATCTATAGGATACCACTCTTTTTCTAGTTTGAGAGCACCTCCTTCAATACGCGACATATCCAGTAAATTGCCTACCAGGCGATTAAGTCGATCAGCTTCTTTCTCGATAGCCAGAGCAAAGCTGCGCTGGGACTCTTCATCCCACTTGACATCCCGCTGAAGCAGACTACTAGCCGCGGCTTTAATTGAGGAAAGGGGCGTGCGTAAGTCATGCGAGACCGAGGAAAGGAGAGCAGCCCGTAGTTCATCAGTTCGGCGCAAAAGTTCGATCTGTAAACTTTCATTACGCAAGCGCGCGCGCTCAATAATTGAAGTAGCTTGATTAAGAAATGTCCAGAAGAATGCCGTGGCGGCGTTCGAGCGTTCAGGGTCTACACCCAGACTATTTTCCTGTGTAAAGCGACGAGGATCATCCTCGATACCTAAGCGTACTACTCCAATCACTCTTTGACCTATCTTCAATGGGATTATACGTATATAGCGACGTACATTATGTAATGTTGCCGTATTACGTACGACTGCACGAGGCGCAAAGCCGGTAGATGGTTGAGGAGCCAACGGGACATCATGCAGTTCCACAGTCTGGCCTTGCTTCATGACCCATGAAATAGTTGCTTCCTCGTCCGTAGAAAGCTGTAGTTGTTCACCCTCTGGCATTGTACCGGCTTGCAAGGTCATCTTTCCATGCGCATCGGGCAAGAGAATGGTACAATTACGAATGCCCCATGGAGCAAAAACATCAACAACAGCATATGCCACGATACGCAATTGACGCTCGAGGCCTTCTTCGCTATTTGCCGCACGTATCAACTCGTAGAGTATGCGCGTTTCACGTTCGCGACGATCAGCTTGTTCAGCCCGCCTCTTCAAGGCAGATGCTAACTGGCCCGTGATAATGGCTGTAGTCAGGAATATAAATAGTGACAACAATTCTTCTGTTTTAGCAATTGTAAAAGTGAAAAGCGGGGGAACGAGAAAAAAGTCAAAAGAGGAAAAGGCCACAAGAGCCGAGAGGACAGCAGCATATCTTCCACGTGTGCTAGCCAATGCCAGGACAGCCAACAAGTAGACCAGGGAAATATTAGGGATACCGGGATAGAGGTGAAAGATGTAAATGATCCCTGTTAACAATAATGTGCCAATTATTGCCAAAGCACTATCAATAAGATAGCTTGTCCAGCGCGGCTTTTGACGCGCCTCTAACGATGGTAAGTGCTCAGATTGGCTCATGACACGGCTTCCCTTTATGCATTTATCACTTCTCTCCACTATCCATAAATTGTATCTATTCAGGTCCCGCTCTTCTCTTGACCCCTCGGCGCCTACGGCGCTTCGCAAGTCGTTTGGAGTGCTGCGGGGGTGCGGCTGCACCCCCGCAGCACTCCAAACTAGTCGAGCCAACAAAGGTGGCACCTGTAGCACTACTCGCTAGATGAGCTACCGGAGGTAGTGAGAAGACCTGAATTGTAACATAAACTGCAAGAAAAATGCTGGTATGAAAACCATAGAAGAACAGATATGATATTACTGTGATACTCTGCCTACTAAAGAAGTATAGTTGCTTGGAAGCTAGATGACAAGTTAGCGGATGATACCATAACCCAAACACTGCTTGACTCTACCTGAGAGGGCAGCTATACTTTGCGCATGAAACAACAGCGGATTTTCATACTCTTGCTGCTCCTACTCACTGGTCTGGGGGCATGTAGTCCTGGACATCTTGGCAGCAACGAGATCGCGTTCCTGCGCGATGGTCACCTGTGGACGATTGATCCAGACGGAGCAAATGCCTTTGAGGTCGTTGCCGATACAGTCCCCGTGGTTGGCTATAGCTGGTCTCCAACGCATCAAATCCTGATGTTCCGCTCACTTGATCCCAATTTTGCCAGAACATCTGCCACCAAACATATTTTCACGCATCCTGTCGCCCAACTAGTAGGAGACCTTCCCAGTACACTCAATACTATCGGCATTGACGGCGGCAGCGCTATTCCTATCCTGTTCTCTGACTCCACTGTACAAAATAGTAACGCCTGGTGGAACACCACTGGCAATCGCTTGCTCTATCGAGAAGAAACAATACATTCTCCCCACACCCCCGGTACGGTGCTGTGGTGGATAGCGCAAAACGACCAGCCAGGGGGTATCGCTCGCAAGTTACTTCCCGGCACTTTTTCTATGCCCTCAATCGCGCCTGATAATTCTCTGTCTATAGGAAATTCCAGCCATGGGTTGTTTACTACCGTTCTCATGGGAACAGACATACACTATCTCGTGCAGAATGCGTTAGCGGGTCACCCGCTAATCGCCACCCTGGAACGAGTACTCTGGCAACCAGCACATGCACAGCCAGCTTTACTCTATGCCCTCACTTCGTCACCTGGGCAACCAGCTTCATTTGGTGATACCAGTATCCAGCTTGTTTTGCGTGATATGCATGGTCAAATGACCACCGTCGCGACGTGTGCCTGTACTCAGTTCGCCTGGTCGCCCGACGGGAATCATATTCTCTTTAGTAGCGGTTCAACCTACACTATATTTAGCCTCAACAGCCATACTTCGTTTTCTCTCTCCGCAGCCGAGGGAAGTGTTCCCTATTGGTCACCCAACAGTCAATTTTTGCTCCTCGACAGTTTGCATAACCTAACACTAATCCACATTGCCAGCCGCCAGCAACGAGTATTACTGAGCGACAATGTGCAAGGAGAAACACGAGGGCAGGGTAGTGGTAGTGAAGTTAGCGTCAATGACTTGCTCCAACCTGTGTCAAATAGTCCCTGGGCCCCTGATAGCCAGCACTTCCTCTTTCTGACGCGCGGACGGTCATCCTGGCAAGGCGGCAATTTACATCACGGTACAGGATTGTATACAGTTTCTATTGATGACACAGGCAGACCACAAGGTTTACCATCACTGGTCGATGCCGGCAATGACACGCAGGCCGGGTGGACATATGAAGATCCCGCTACCTCCTTCATGTATTAAGAAGCTATCCAGTTGTGGCCAAACGAGGTACAATGTTGGCTAGATAATAACGAACAATATTTGTAACACCTCAGCGCCTGCTGCGTTTTGCAAGTATGATGGAGTGCTGCGGGTGGTGCAGCCTGT
>JACZCU010014622.1_pt1 | contig 16910 bp, 9 predicted proteins | sample 8641851 | NCBI WGS metagenome assembly JACZCU01 (sample SAMN15324605, study PRJNA640507) | soil metagenome | isolation source: monocropping sugarcane control | place: China: Luxin town, Laibin City, Guangxi Province | collected 2019-07-25 | depth 10cm m | reverse complement strand
TCTTCAATCGGGCCGCAATCCGCTTTCTCCCGCACGGAACTCTCCCCCTCGCCCCCCGCCCGACGCCCGGCGTCTTTCAATACCGCCCGGTCCGAAACCCCCTGCGTACGTGGCAGACCGATTCCCTCGACGTGCTGAACGAATGCCGTGTCAGCGATGAACAGATGATCGAGATGGCGGCGGATTTCGCGAAGCGGACGGAGTGGGTGAATCGCACGACGATCATCGACGACATCCTTCCGTTCGCCGATGGTCCGGCGCTGCTGCTACGCACCGTACGCAACAACACGACATCGTGGGATGTCGCGTATCTCCGCGCAAACGGTTCGATCACGCGCGAGCCACTGCCCATCCGATCGCCGAGTCCGCGCGCGCATCTGCGCGGCGATGTGCGTGGTGATCGCATCGCGCTGCTCGTCTTTGACTATGAACTGCCCGGCAACGCACCATTGTCTCCACGATTGATCCTCGCCACGCGATGAACCGGCTACTGTCTGCGCTGACGCTTTTGTTCGTGTGTTCCACGACACTGGCCGCGGACACATTCGCGCCGCACATCGTCATCGTTCGGGAGAATCAGCGTGCATTCATCGCGGAATGGCCGGTGCCGGATGCACAACTCGAAGATGCAAAGACGATTTATGCGTGGACGGAGGAACTGCCGATTCAGCGCTTCACGCGATCGGAGTTTCTTCGTGAACGCGCGGAACTGAAGCAGGCGCTCGCGAAGTCAGTCGCGGGACAACAACGTGTGCTCCTGCGTACGGCGACGCCCAAGCGTCGGCTGAGCGACGTGATCGTTCGCTATGCGCCACCTGATGTCTGGACGCACATTCCGGAGTCACTGCTGCCGGAGGCGCATGTCACGCCCGAGGGCATCGCGCTGTTGCCTTATCGCGATGCGAAACTTCGCGTTCGTGCGTTTCGTGATGGAGAGTCGACGACATGGATCGATGTGCGGCCATCGAAGACGCTGCTCGAGCTCGATCTTCTGCCAGCGAGCGATGCGATCGTCCGGCTTACCGGCGATGGTCCCATCGATGGCGCAACGGCAACGATGCTGTTGCACGAACGCGGCGTCGCGAATCCGGTGATGACCGCGCAGTACGCCGCAACCGCGAAGGGCGAGCTTCGCGTTTCATCGATGCCGCAGACGGATGTCATCACGCTGATGATTTTCGCGCCCGACTTTGCGGCTGCGTCGATGACTGGTGTGGCCGAGGATCTCAGTCGCACGATTATGCTGACGCGTGCGGGAGCGCTTCGGGGACGATTCGTCGATCACAAAGGGAAGCCGGTCGCTGGTGCAGTCGTCACCGTTGAAGCGTGGGTCGCCGAAGATCTTCCAGCGCTGTCGCGTGTCGAAGCGACGAGCGACGCGGACGGCAAGTGGACGATGCGGGATCTGCCGCTGCGTGAAGCAACGCTGCTTGTGCGAGCGAAGGGATTCGCGACACATCGTGACCGCGTAACTCCCGCTGTGCCGGAGACGAACCTCGGGGATATCGAACTGTCCGTCGCAACGCCGTTCACGATCGAAGTGGTGGACGATGACGAGAAGCCGGTCAAGAGCGCCAGCGTTCGACTCGGCGGGATCCGCGCCGGGATGACGAACGACAAGGGACAACTCGTCATCGCAGATGCGTCAAACGATCAACCTGCACAGCTCTCGATTGAGCATGATGAGTTCGAGACCGCGCGCACGACGTTCGATCCGCCATTCGCGAAGCTCGAACGCATCGTGCTCGAACGCCGCTTCATTCTTCGCGGCCATTTGATCGACGAGCAACAACTGCCGGTGACGGATGCGCGCGCTCTCATCGAGTTCGGCAACACGTATCGCACGCAAACAGTGAAGGACGACGGTACGTTCGCGATCACCGCGCCGCGCGATCAGGAAGTGCGACTGACGTTCGAGTCGCCGTCCACGTCGTCGCACACGCTCACCGAACCGCCCGGCAAAGCAGGCGAAGTCCGCGACCTCGGCGCAATTCGACTCGATCGCGGAAACGTCGTGCGTGGCCGGATCGTCGACCGCGACGGTCAGCCTGTGATCGATGCGCGCGTTTGGGTTCTGCGTCCCACCGCGAGCGGCACGATCGGTTCGTGGATCGCGGAGCGCGCGATCGAAACACGCAGCCGCAGAGACGGGACGTTCCAGTTGAGCGGAGTGGTGACCGGCGCAATCACGATGCGAATTGACGCGCGAGGCTTCGCGCGCGCGCAGCGCGACCTCGTCACCGACAACGCGAACACCGACATCGGAGAGGTCGTGGTTTCGCGTGGAAGCGATGTGATCGTCACGATGCCGTCGAGTGCGACGGATGCAGTTGCACGTGTCGATCTCACCGGCTCATGGCTGGAAGTGGACATGCTCGTCGCACCGCTGCTGGACGGCAAGGCGACATTACGCAACGTTCCACCGGGCGAGCACACGGTCACGGTCACGCGTGCGTTGTCCGTTGTGTGCGAGAAGAACGCCGTGGTTCCGGATGATGGCCGGCGAATCGAAGTCGCTTGTGGTGCGCCGATACGCGTCACCGGCCAGGTGCTGATGGGCAATGCGCCGGCCTTCGGCGGTTCGCTTTCGTGGACGCGCGTCGGCAGAGTGATGACCGAGTCACTGATCAATACGACCGTCTCTGAACTCGGCACGCGGCGCCAGGCGGTGTTAGGCGCCGGTTCGGGAATGACCGTGATCGACGTCGATGCGCGCGGTCGATTTTCTTCCGACGAACTTCTTCCCGGCTCATGGTCCGTGACGTGGTCATCGCCGGATGGTTCGATGGCGAAGCCGCGTCGCATCGAAATCCCTGACGCGCCGAACGCCGAGATCACGCTGAAGTACGAAGGCGCGCTCGTGAGTGGCAGGGTCGTCGATCCGCATGGCGCGCCGGTGGTTCTCGCTCGCGTGCAAACTGAAGATGGCCATCTCGCGTTCTGTCGAGAGGATGGGACGTTTCGTCTTGTCGGCCTGACGCCGGGACGCTACACGCTACAGGCGCGCAAGGGAGAACTCGCCAGCAGGCGGTTGGAGATCATCGTGAAGGACGAGGATCCGATCACGGGATTGGAGTTGTCGCTCGATCCCGAAATCAGTGAAGCGGTGAATGTGCGTGTCATCGCGGCCGCGGGAGAACCGGCGGCGAATGCATTCGTCTTCGTCGAGTCGGACGCCGGCACTCGCATTCTCACGACAGATGCGAAAGGCGAAGCGAAAGCGACATTCGCCAGTGGCCGGCCGCCGAGTGTGCGCCTCGCCGCGTTTCATCAAAGTGTGTGGAGCTTCGCGGTGGCGAACACGAATCAGCAGTCCAGCGTGCTTCTTCGTTTGGACGCCGGAGGCGCATTGCGCATCGCGACGCGAAAAAGTGCAGGTGCGCTGCAACTCCTCACGTCGTCGATGATGGATGTCGTGGCGATGATGGGGCGGCTCGGCATTCCTGCATCGCTGTCAATCGATGCGCCGCTCGTCATTTCAGGGTTACCTCCCGGCCGATACACGCTCATCGCCGGTGGTGAGATGCGCGTCGTCGATGTGCGTGCGCACGACACCGTCGGCGTCGAGCTTCCATGACGTCGGGTTGAATCGCGTTCTCTTTCCAGCCAATATCCCCCGCGTGATGCCGTTCATCCCTGATCCGCCTTCCGAGTCTTACTGGACTGCTTCTCCTGACTTCCAATCGCTTTGCAGGCGCAAGCTTTCGACGGAGGCGTTTGCGTGGGCGGAGCCGCAACTTGCGGCGATGGGCGAGACGGCGGCGAAGGAAGTAGCGCCGTTGGCGCAGATCGCGGATCGGGAGCAGCCGCGATTGATCACGCACGATGCGCGTGGCGAGCGAATCTCTCGCGTCGAGTATCACGCGTCGTATCGCGAGATGGAGCGCATCGCGTATGGCTCGGGGATGATCGCGATGAAGTACCAGACGCACGAGCATTCGCGAGAAGCTCCCTTCATCGGCTTCGCCCTCGGCTATCTCTTCGCGATGGCGGAGTGCGGGTTGTATTGCCCGCTGTGCATGACCGATGGTGTCGCGCGCGTGCTCACGCGTCACGGCACGCACGATCAGGTCATGCGCGTCGTGCCGCATCTCACGTCGAGCGATGTCTCGACGCTGTGGACCGGCGGCATGTTTCTCACCGAGCGCGCGGGCGGATCGGATGTCGGCGCGAACGAAACCGTCGCGAAGAAAGATGCAGACGGCACGTGGCGGCTCTCGGGCCACAAGTGGTTTTGCTCGAATGTCGATGCGGAAGCGGTGCTCGTCACCGCGCGCGTGAATGGTGAAGGAACGAAAGGCCTGCGCACGTTCCTGTTGCTCACGCGCGACAACCCGGGCGTGGTGATCGAGCGATTGAAGCCGAAGCTCGGCGTGCGCTCGATGGCGACGGGCGAGGTGACGCTGAACAACGCGCGTGCGGAGGAAGTGGGCGGGTTCGCGGCGATGACCGACATGCTCAATCTCTCGCGGCTGTACAACTCCGTCGCATCGGTCGGCGTGATCGGCCGCGCGGTGTATGAAGCGCGGCACTACATCCTCGAACGCGAAGCATTCGGACGTCCGATCATCGAGTGGCCGCTCGCGCAGGAAACGTTCTTCGATCTCGAAGCGGAACACATGGGCGCGCTCATGCTGACGTTCGAAGCGGTGGAAGCGTTGATGAAAGCGGATGCCGGCGATGAAGAATCGGCGCAGGTGCTGCGCGTCCTCACGCCAATCGTGAAAGCGGTGACCGGCAAGCTCGCGGTGCCGTGCGTTTCGGAAGCGATGGAGTTGATCGGGGGCAACGGCTACATCGAAGAGTCACCGATGCCGCGATTGCTGCGCGATGCGCAGGTGCTGCCGATCTGGGAAGGGACGACGAACATTCTCGTGCTCGACGCATTGCGTGTGATGCACAAGGATGGATCGCACGAATTGCTGATCTCGCGCATTCGCAAGCAGTTTCCGCGCGAAGCGGATGCGCTGGCGTACACGTTCGCGAATCTCGACGAGCATGATGCGCGGTGCTGGATCGATCGTCTCGCGCGATTGCTCGAGTTGACGCTGCTCGTCGAAGCAGGGCATGGGGAGTACGCCGATCATTTGATGGACCGGCCGCTGGGGATGATCCCTGGGGCGAGAGCGATGAGTTAGTGCTCAAACGGAGCGCCGGCTTGAAAGCCGGCGCTCCGAGCTTCGCCGGTGCTCCGCTAACTTGTTACCGTGGTATCTCGGTACTCCACCTGCAAACTCACGTTCGGCGTGACGCCGGCTTCGCGCGCTCGCATCATCAGGTACCGGCCTGACGCGGCGACATACAACCGCTGCGACCAGAACTGCGACAGCGCGGCATACGCATCGCCGATCGCAGCAGGTGTCGTCGGCAGCGACATCAACGAGTGCAACATCGCCGCGCCGCGCAGGAACGACGCCAGTCGTAATCGCAGTTGCGGATGACCATCGCCGACCGTCCACGCGAACGACGCAGGCAGCGCGCGCTCTTCGAGCAGGATCAATCCGCTGCGAATCGAGCGTCGCAGCAGTGAGCTCCACTTCGGCTTCTGCCCGTGCAGCCACAGTGTCCACGCATCCGTGTACACCTCCGCGCGCGCCTCGAACGTGCGCCGTTCCTCGAACGGGCTCATGTACGGCATCGCGGCCGCGAGCGGCTCGGCCCATTGATCGAGCGATCCGAATGCGCCGAGCGTCGCGAGCAACGCATCGCGCTCGAACAACACCTGCACGCGCAGCGTACCTTTCTGTCCGATCGCGTCTTCGAAGATCGCCGTGTCCGGAACGCACACGTCCCACATCGCCGCGAAGTCGAGCACGCGCGCGAGATCGTCGTGCGAGATGGCATTGCGCTCGAGCATCGCGGCGTATTGCAGGCCGTAATCGAAATCGAGCGTCGTCGGCGCGGCGCGGAACTCCGTCATCTGCGCCTTGAGATCGACGATCCATTCGAAATCATTCTGCGGAATGCTCTTCTCGTCGTAACGGCGCGTGCCTTTCGACGTGATGAGTTTGAACCCATCGAGCGACGTGCGCGTCGTTTGCGTGAACGCGCTTTGTTCCTTCGCCGAGATCTGCAACCACTTGCCGATGCCAAGAGAGAACCCTGATGACGAGCGGCGCGTGAGTGTCGTCTCGTTGAGATAACGCACCAGCGCGCGCGAGCTCACATCGTGTTGCAATGCGTTCGCGATCTCCGCCCAGTCACCGCGCATCGCACGCTCGTAATCGCTCGCGAGCTTTGTATCGTCGAGCAGGATGTAGTCCGAGATCGCGGTGTGCTCGTCGATGCGCGCGTACTCGTACGCGAAGCCGGTCATCGCTTTCCAGCGAAACATCGCGTTGAGTTTGTCGTGCAGTTTGTCTTTGATCGTATCGATCGAAGCGAGCACCGCATCGCGATCGTTCGCTTTTTCGATCAGCGCATCGAACGCGGGTGCGAGCGCGTCTTCGATCTCCTTCACCGCGCTGACGTCGAGTCCCGCTTCGAGCTCGATACCGAAGGTGTGATCGTTGGACTTCGCCTTCTTCACCGCGATGCGAAACTGGCCGTCGCTGGTGCGCGAGATGACGATCGAGAATTGATCGGACACGCGCACCGCGGCGGTGGCGCTGAGTCCTGATTTGAGCTTGATCGCGATCGGCAATCGCTCCGGCAATTCTTCGAGTAGCTCCGGCAACTTGCTGCCGAGGATGTCGGACCAGCCGAGGGTGACCGAGGCGCGAACCGAGCCGCCGACTTCCATCGACAACGCTTCGCCCGGAGCGAGTTTCTTCACATCCTCGAACGAGAGCAGCGATCGCGGTGAGTCGAGATCGTCGGTCATCGCCGCGAATGCGTCGTCGGTCGCGCGATGAATGCGATAGTCGGCGAGGGCGATCTCCGCGCCGGCTTTCGCGTTCGCGATCGAGACGTTCATCGATGCGTCGGCGCCAACGCTCAGTTTGTATTTGATCCACGCGGATTGCAGATCGAACGCGATGTGCGGCGTGGTCCCACTCGCGAACACGCCATCGTCATCCCGATCCTCGGGGCGATTGAACACGCGCACCGCGAAGTCCGTCGATGGCGCGATCTCGATGTCACCGATCGTCGACGACGCCGTGACTTTTGTGCGCAGCAGCGAATCGCCCGCCTGCGAGAGAGAACGGCTCGGCAGCGCGTCGCGAAGGACGTGGAGATCGACGCTGAACTGTGGCATGGCGTCGAGAATACATCGCTATACTCACGCCCGAGTCCGTCGTGCCACATCCCCGCATCTCAGTCCTGCTGCCCGTATTGAACGGCGAACGTTACCTGCATGAGGCGATCACCAGCATCGTCACGCAGGACTATCGCGACTTCGAGTTGATCGTGCTCGATGATGGCTCGACCGACGGGACGTGGCGGATCGCGGAGGAGTGGGCGAAGCGCGATGAGCGCATCGTGTTGTTGCGCAACGAAAAGAACATCGGCATCTCCGCATCGCTCAACAAATGTCTCGCGGCTTCGCGCGGCGAGTACATCGCGCGGCAGGATGGCGACGACATCTCGGAGCCCGGACGATTGAGTGCCGAGGTGGACGTGCTCGATGCGCGGCCGGACGTGGTGCTCGTTTCGATGAACTACCACGTCGCCGATCACAACGGAAAGATTCTGCAGACCACGCGTCGCGATTACCCGCCGGAGCTGCTCGAGTATCTGCTGCACTTCAGCAACGTGATCGGCGGACACACGCAGGTGATGTATCGCCGCGATGCGATCGTCGCGGCAGGCGCATACAACGAAGCCTTGCGCGCGTCGCTCGATTACGAGTTGTGGACACGCATGATTCGCCTCGGCCGTTTCGTCGTGCTGCCGCAGGCGGGCATGCGTTATCGCCTTCACGAAGAGCGCATCACCGTCCGTGAAAACTCATTGCAGGTGCGCGAGTCATGGAACATCACGCGCCGCATGCTCACGAATTACCTCGGGCGCGAGCTCACCGATGACGAAGCGCGCGCGGTTGCAGCGACGTGGCGCAGGCACGTGCCAGCGTCGCGGCCGGATCTCGCGAATGCGGTTGCACGCGAAGCGTACGAAATGTTTGCGCGGCAACATCCTGATGAGACGTTGCAGCGACTCGCGTGCGAAGTCACATCGATGCGCTTCGCCGAAACCGCCGCGACGTTGCTGCGCAACGGCTACGTGCGCGATGCGTTGGGGCACATGGCGTATTCATTTCGATGGGCGCTGACGGGTCCGTTTCGCGTGATGTTTCGCGCATTCGCATCGCGACGGTTCGTTCCCGCGAGTTAGAAAATCCTGCGACCTGAAGCCTGTCCCTCGGCGAGCAGATCGAGAAACTTCGCGCGTTTGATCTCGCGCGCACCAAGCGCCTGCATGTGTGGTGTGAGGACCTGACAGTCGAGGAACGTCGCGCCGCGTTCGCGCAGATGTTCGATGAGAAACAACAACGCAAGCTTCGACGCATCGGACTCGATGTGGAACATCGACTCGCCGGTGAACGTGCCGCCCGCATCGACGCCATAGAGTCCGCCAACGAGACGCTCGTCGTTCCAGACCTCGATGCTGTGCGCATCACCTTCAGCATGAAGGCGTGAATACGCCGCGATGATGTTCGGCTCGATCCACGTTCCATCCTGATCGGGACGCTCCGCCTCCGCGCACGCGTGAATCACCGAAGAGAAATCGCGATCGATCGTGTACGTGAATGGCGCGGAGCTCTGTCGTTTGCGCAACGAACGGCCGACGTGCAGCTCATCGAAGAACAACACCGCGCGACGTCGCGGCGAGAACCACGGCAGCGGTAATCCCGAATGCGGCCACGGAAAAATCCCGCGGCGATACGCCTCGCGAAGAGTCTCGACGCGGAGATCTTCTCCCATCGCGACGACGTCGCTCGGTGCGTAGCGAGGGTCGGGGAAGATGGACATGGTTGATTGAGAGATCCCTCCACTCGCTTCGCTCGGTCGGGATGACAGTGGCACGCGCTTCGTCTCATCGCGACCAGGCCCGCGCCCTCGTGTCATCGCGACCAGGCACGCGCTTCATGTCATCCCGAGCGGAGCGCGAAGCGCGTAGTCGAGGGACCTGAAACTAAAATCGCAACTTCAACTCATCGCCATCCGCATCGACGATCACGTTTCCGCCATCAGCCAGCGTTCCGAACAGAATCGCATCAACGAGCGGCTCTTTGATCTTCGCCGTGATGAGACGCGACATCGGTCGTGCACCGAACGCGCGATCGTAGCCGTGCTTCGCGAGCCACGCGCGTCCTGCGTCCGTCAATTCGATCGTCACGTTCTTCGCGGTGAGTTGCGCGCGCAGCTCGCCGATGAATTTGTCGACGACCTGCTGCATCGTCTCGAATGACAGCGGTTCGAACGCGATCCACGCATCGAGACGATTGCGGAACTCCGGTGCGAACGTGCGCTCGATCGCGCCGCGGCCGTGACCGCTCTGCGCGTTCTGCATGAAACCTGGCGAGCTGTCCGTCATCTCGCGGCCGCCCGCGTTTGTGGTCATGATCAGAATCACGTTGCGGAAGTCGGCCTTCTTGCCGTTGTTGTCGGTGAGCGTCGCGTGATCCATGACCTGCAGCAGGATCGAGAAGAGATTCGGATGCGCCTTCTCGATTTCGTCGAGCACGAGCACCGCGTACGGCGTGCGCATGATCGCGTCGGTGAGCAGGCCGCCCTGATCGAAGCCGACATATCCAGGAGGCGCGCCGATCAGACGCGAAACTGTATGGGGTTCCATATATTCGGACATGTCGAAGCGAATGAACTCGACACCGAGAGATTGCGCGAGCTGCTTCGCGAGCTCGGTCTTGCCGACGCCCGTGGGTCCGCTGAAGAGAAACGATCCGATCGGCTTTTCGGGATTGCCGAGGCCGGAGCGGGAGAGCTTGATGGCATTCACGAGTTGCTGAATCGCGTGATCTTGTCCGTAAATCACGCGCTTCAAATCGGCGTCGAGGCCGCGCAGACGATCCTTCTCCGAAACCGCGACCGTGCGCGGTGGAATCTTCGCGATGCGCGAGACGACGGTCTCGACGTCGTGGACATCGATGATGTCCGGGGCCGAGGGAACATCAGGCGACGTGGTTGCCGAGGAAACCTCCTGGCCCTGCGCGCCGTCGCGCAGCATGCGCGCCCGCGCACCTGCTTCATCCAGCACATCGATCGCTTTGTCCGGCAGATGCCGATCGTGGATGTATTTCGCCGACAACTCCGCCGCGAGCTTCAGCGCCTCGGGCGTGAATTTCACGCCGTGATGTTCTTCGTAATAACCCTTCAATCCCTCGAGGATCTGAATCGTCTCCTCGACGGTCGGCTCGCCGATCTCGATCTTCTGGAAGCGTCGCGCGAGCGCACGATCGCGCTCGAATGCCTGCTTGTACTCGGCGTACGTCGTCGAGCCGATCACGCGCAACTTACCGGAGGCGATCGCGGGCTTCAGCAGATTCGACGCGTCCATCGTTCCGCCGCTCACCGCGCCGGCGCCGACGATCGTGTGAATCTCATCGATGAACAGAATCGCGTCCTTCTTCTCCGTCATCGCCGCGATCACGGCCTTGAGACGTTGCTCGAACTCGCCGCGATACTTCGTGCCGGCGAGCACCGCGCCCATGTCGAGCGAGAACACCTCGGCGTTCTTCAACACGTTCGGCACTTCGCCGTTGTGAATCTTCAGCGCGAGACCTTCGGCGATCGCGGTCTTGCCGACGCCCGGCTCGCCGACGAACAGCGGATTGTTCTTGCGACGGCGGCAAAGAATCTGAATCGTGCGCTCGAGCTCGAGACCGCGTCCGATGAGCGGATCGATCTCGCCCTTCTTCGCGCGCTCGAGCAGATTCACCGCGAATTGCTTCAGCGGATCGCGCGACGCCGCGGCATCCGCGTCTTCATTCGGCGCCACGAACGCGGGCGCGGATCCATCCTTCGGGATTCCATGCGAGATGTAGTTGAGGACATCCAGCTTCTCGACACCCTGGCTGCGCAGGAAGTAAACGGCCTGCGATTTGTCGGCCTGATAAATCGCCGCGAGCATCTGCCCCGTGTCCACTTCCTTGCGTCCTGAGGATTGGGCGTGCAGCTGCGCGTATTGCACGACGCGCTGCAGCATCGTCGTGAGCGTCGGCTGCACGGTGGCGTCATCTTCGAGACGCTCGTACGTCTTCTCGATGAAATCATCGAGCTGCCTTTTCAGCACCTCGACGTCGCCGCCGCACGCGCGAATGGCGTCGACTACATCGCGATCGTGCAGCAGTGCGAAGAGCAGATGTTCGAGCGTGACGTACTCGTGGCGGCGGCGAACGGCCTCATTCACCGCGAATTCGAAACTGGCCTGCAAGCCTTTGGCGATCATCAAGCTTCTTCCATCGTTACGAGCAGCGGAAATTCGTGCTCGCGCGCGAGCGACGAGGTTTTCTCGACCTTGGTCTCGGCGATTTCGTACGTGTAGATACCGGCCACGCCGCTGCCGCGCAGATGAACGTTGAGCATGACCTGAATGGCCTGCTCTTCCGGCATGTTGAAAATCGATTCGAGCACCCAGACGACGAACTCCATGGTGGTGAAGTCGTCGTTGTGGAGCAGCACTTTGTACAAAGGCGGCTCTTCGACGTTCTCTTCACTCTCGGCGAGGGCACTCTCTTCCCACTGAGCATCGGGCGGCAGCATCGGCAACGTTTTAACGCAAAATACGCGCGCGAAAAATTCATGACCTCGTCTGAGTCCGAAATCCCGTTCGCGTCGCGCTTCCTGCAGAAACCTCTGATCGCGAAAACAAGACGCTATTTCCCGGCCATCGCGTTCATCGGCGGATTCGTCTGGGACGCGGTGACGCTCGGCAATCAAATCAAGCCGAGCGATCTGTTCATCCTCCTCGGCTATCTGGCAGGCGCGGCCGCGATCCTCACGATGATCGGTCGCGGCATGCAGTTTCGTTTCTCGCAGTACCTCAACTGGCTTCTCCAGTTTTTCTTCGGCGGCATCTTCAGCGCGCTGTTCATCTTCTACTTTCTGAGTTCGAGCGATCTGCCGGGATATCTGTTCGTGATCGGCCTCGCGGCGCTGCTGATCGGCAACGAGTTTCTCGAAAGCGCGTACAGCGAGCTGACGCTGTCGTGGGCGTTCTTCACGCTGTGCGCGATCATGTTTTTCAACTTTGCGCTCGCGCATCTGTTCCACAGTGTCTCGACGTTCTGGTTCTACATCGGCACGTTGCTGGCGCTGTTGCTCATGCTCGCGTTGCGACAGCTTTCGCGCAGCGATTCGGCGTCGAGCAAACCGTCGATCGCGGTGGCCGCGCTGATTCTCGTGCTGCATGTGTTCAACGTGATTCCGCCGGTGCCGCTGGTGAAGAAAGAGATGCTCGTCGCGCACGAGTTGCGTCGCAGCGGCGGTGCGTACGCGGGCGTGATCGAGTCACCGGGCTGGCGATTCTGGCGTTCATCCTCGACGCTGTTTCATCGCCGCGGTGATGAGCGCGTGTACTGCTTCACATCCGTGTTCGCACCGAACGGCATCGAGACGACGATTCGTCATCGCTGGCAGAGACGCGATCCGAAGTCGAACGACTGGATCGACTACGGCACGATTCCGGTTCGCATCAGCGGCGGACGTCGCGGCGGGTATCGCGCGTTGTCGTACAAATCGAACGCGGCGCCGGGAACGTGGCGCGTGATCGCGGAAGCGGAAAGCGGCGCGGCGATCGGGATCGTCGAGTTCGAAGTGGTGAACGGGGAGGGTGGAGTGAGGAAGGATGTGAAGTTGTAGCGGCGTCGATGCAGGGCGTGGCGTTTCGCCGCGTGTGGTCGTACATTCAGCGGTATGTGGAATCGTTCGCTCGCCTTCGCGCTCGCCTTATTCGCGACGAGCGTGACTTCCGCCGCGCCGCTCATCACACGCATCGTTCCGAATCAGGGATCAGGTGCGGGTGGGCAACTCATCACCATCGACGGCAAGGATTTTCTGCCGAGCGTCGAGTGCATTCTCCCGTGTCCAACCGTCGTCTCGTTCGGCGGAATCGACGTTCCGTTGAAAGGGGAGAGCGATGGCCATCTGATCGTGCTGACACCACCACATGCCGCGGGTTCGGTGGACGTGAGCGTGAGTGTGGCCGGCGAAACGCCCGTGACGCTTCCGAATGCGTTCACGTTCACGCACGCGGTCGAAAGCGATTTTGAATCTGTGCTCGTGCCGGTTTACGCGGCTGTGCCGGTGAATGGTGCAGCCAACACGCGCTGGAAAACGGATTTGTGGCTGCGCAATGCAGGACCGGATCCCGTGACGATGGCGCCGTGGTCGTGCGGCGCGTCGACCTGTGTTCTCGAAACGTCGTCGATGCTGTGGGTGAAGCCGCAGACCACTCTGCATGATGCGTTATCGTCCGTCGCTGAGAATCCGAGCCGGATGATCTATCTCGGAAAAGATCAGGCGCCTGACGTATCGCTTTCGATGCGTCTCGTCGATTTGAATCAATCCGCGATTTACGCCGGAACAGAGATTCCGATCGTGCGCGCGCCGTCGTTGCGTGCGACGACTCTGCAACTCCTCAATGTTCCGTTCCATCCTGCCTTTCGTCTCCTGTTGCGCGTCTATGACACCGCGCTTCCTGCCGCTTCATTTCGCGTGAACATCTATCCCGTGAACGACGATGCGGCGTCTCCGATCACATCCTTCGAGCTCGTCGCGCGAACGGATCAAACAGGCTCGTTCCGCGACGTTGCGGCCTATGCCCAGGCCGACCTGCGAGCAGCGCTCGGCAATTTGCCGTTGCCGGAGTCTTCGCGCATTGAAATCGTGCCTTTGCAGGAGGGCAGCCGCTTCTGGGCGTTCGTGAGCATCACGAACGATACGACCCAGTTCGTCACGCTCGTGACGCCGCAGTGATCGTTCCTACGCGAAAATTTGCATAACAAGCGTTCGGTATGACGTTTTAGTGACGTTTCGCGAACGATTCTGTTGTGTTTGCTAGTGCATAGTCCGCTGCCAAATTCCCGCCGATCCATCTGTACCCAGTCCACCCAGGAGGAAGAGAGTGCATTTTCCAGCTCCGTCACGGTGGCGAGCCGCGTTAGCCGTGTTCGCTTTGGTTGCCAGCGCATTCACCATTTCCGCCCAAATGGCGACTCCCGTCGTCCGGCCTGCTTCGATCCGAATGATCGACGTCCGTGTCAACGCGAAAGAGGAATTCAGGAACGCGATGACCGAGCGCCCTGGTCTTCAGACGCAGGGCACGCAACGCGCGACCACCGCATTGAAGTCGATGACCGACGCGCTCGGAGCCACGAAGCGCACGATGCCGGGACTCGACGTACGGTTCTCGGCGATCACGGGCGCGCCAACGCTCGTGCGGAACAGCCGAGGAGCGCTGACGAAGGCTTCGGCGGCGAACAATGAAACGATTGCTCGCGCGTTCCTCCGCAGCCACGGCGATCTTTATGGCCTCTCGAGCGCGGACGTGTCGGACCTCGTGGTCGTCGGCGACAGCAAGGGTGGTCGCAGCGGCTTGCGCATGTTGCGCGTCGAGCAGCAGATCAACGGCCGTCCCGTGTTCCAGAGTGACACGCGCATTCTCATCGATCGCGATGGCCGCGTCGTGAGCACGGCCGGTGCGATGGTGCCGCACGCGCGCAGCCTCGTTCCGGCCATCAATGACGAAGCGCTGATCTCTGCAGCCCAGGCGGTATCGCGTCTTCTCGCGGCCGAAGGACGCACCGCGGACGCATCTCTCTTCTCGCCTTCCTCGTCGAGTCCGACGGGCACCGGTGTGTGGAAGCAACTGGACGAGACCGATGAGTATGTCGCGGGCACAGTGTTCGCGCGCGAAGTGCTGTTTCCGATCGCGCCGGGCGCGCTCGTTCCGGCGTGGGCTGTCGTCGTGTTCACCTCCGGCGATGCCGACTGGTACGCGATCATCGATGCCGAGCACGGACATCTCCTCTGGAGAAAGAACATTCGCGCAAGCGTCTCGGCGCACGACGCACGATTCCGCGTGTTCGTTCAGGCGGACGGAGTCACTCCCGCCGATAGCCCCGCTCCTGCTTCACCGAACCTCGTGACTCCGGGCTCGGGAACGCAGTTCGCCTACCTGCCGCCGACGATCGTCGCGATGCACACGGCGATGGACGCGGCGGCCAGCCCGAACGGATGGATCGACGATTGCCCGGGTGGCGTCTGCACTGCCAACGAAACGCAGACACTCGGGAACAACGCGCTCGTCTGCCTCGATCGAACGGTCGGAGGCGCAAACACGAACGTCTGCGATACCGATGCGAACAGCGTTCTCGATGGCAACGGTCGTCCGACCGGCAATCCTGATGCGAATTCGCGTAACCGCGATTTTCTCGGGACGAGCGTTCGCGATTTCGACTCGACGTTCACGCCGCCGCCGCAAACGACGGCAGCCGATGCGGAGGTCGGTCAGAACACGACCGGCACGGGTGCGGCCTTCAACGTCTTCCGTCGTGGCGCAGTGACGCATCTTTTCTACATCACCAACTGGTACCACGACAAACTTTTTGCCCTTGGCTTCGACGAAGGTGCCGGCAATTTCCAGCAGACCAACTTCAGCGGCATGGGGCTTGGCGGCGACCGGGTTCTCGGCGACGCGCAGGATGGCAGCGGCACGAACAACGCGAACTTCGCGACGCCGCCGGATGGCGTTTCCGGTCGTATGCAGATGTACCGCTTCACCGGCCCGACCAGCGTCGATCGTGACGGCGGTCTCGATGCCGAGATCGTGATGCACGAGCTGACGCACGGCACGAGCAATCGTCTGGTCGGCAACGGCGCAGGCCTCAACTGGGATCCCGCGAGCGGCATGGGCGAAGGATGGAGCGACTTCTACGCGCTCTCTCTTCTCAACAACACCAATGCCGATGATCCGAATGGCCAGTACGCCTCCGGCGGATATGCGACGTACAAGCTCATCTCTGGATATCAGGACAACTACCTCTACGGAATTCGCCGCTTTCCATACAGCACGAACAACAGCGTCAATCCGATGACGTGGGCAGACGTCGATGACGTCACGATCAGTCTCGCGGGCGGTATCGCTCCCTCGCCGGTGAACTTCAACGACAACGGCGGTATGGAAGTGCACAACATCGGCGAGATCTGGGCGCTGACGCTGTGGGAAGTGCGCAGCCGCATCATCGCTGATCCCGCGGGTGCAAATGGCGATGTGCCGACCGGCAATCAGACCACTCTGCAACTCGTCACGGACGCGCTGAAGATGACTCCGATCGATCCGTCGTTCGTCGAGGCGCGCGACGCAATCCTCGACGCCGACTGCGCGACGAACGCGTGCGCAAATGAGGGCTCGATCTGGGGCGGCTTCGCGGATCGAGGTCTCGGATGGGGTGCGACCACGCCCTACAACGTTGCGTTCGGCTACACCGCCGCGCACATGGGCGTACACGAGTCGTTTTCGTCGCCGTACCTCGATGTTGTGTCGAGCGCCAACGTCGCGATCGACGACAGCGCGAGCAACAACAATGCATCGATCGATCCGGGTGAGGCGATTCGCCTGACCGTGTCGCTGTTCAATCCGTGGCGCGGCGCAAGCTATGCGGTCGCGAGCGCAACCGGCGTTCTGTCGACGACCACGCCCGGCGTCACCATCTACGACAACAGCGCGACGTGGGGTGCCATCGCGCCGCAGACAACCACCGCCGCGAGCGACACGTTCCTCATTTCGCTCGACACGACCGTTGCCTGCGGCAGCAGCATCGACTTCACACTCACGACCACGTCCACCCTCGGAGTCACCACGACGACATTCACATTGCGCGTCGGCAACGCCAACGGTACGGACTCCGTCGTTACGTACACCAGGGACACCACACCCGATCTCGCGATTCCGGACGGACGTCCGCGTGCGGTCTTCGATTCGATGACCATCACCGACGACTTCGAGAT
>JACZCU010222382.1_pt1 | contig 16932 bp, 17 predicted proteins | sample 8641851 | NCBI WGS metagenome assembly JACZCU01 (sample SAMN15324605, study PRJNA640507) | soil metagenome | isolation source: monocropping sugarcane control | place: China: Luxin town, Laibin City, Guangxi Province | collected 2019-07-25 | depth 10cm m | reverse complement strand
AGCGCCTCGTCGATGGCGTTGTCCACCACCTCGTAGACCATGTGGTGCAGGCCGGAGATGTCATCGGTATCGCCGATGTACATGCCCGGGCGCTTGCGCACCGCATCCAGTCCCTTTAGGACTTTGATGTCTTCTGCTGTGTAGTTTTCTGCCATCGATTCGCTTTCAACGAGTTGTTCGGCTAGTCCCGCGGCGCTGCGGGGAGGGAGTTTTTGCCGCGATGAAGAACGTGAAATTGTAGCCGAAAAATTGCGCGATTAAGCGAAATCGCGGACGCCAGTAACTCGCCCGTTTTCAAGACTTAGACGGCGGTGCGGACCGGCCTGAAGCGCAGCGAGAAACGTCTCTTTGGCGCTGGTGGCAAAGACCTGGGTCGAAACCGGCAGATTCGACAACAGCTGCTGGAGGATCTCGAGGTCGAGCTCGGCGTCGACATCGTCGAGCAGAAAGAGCGGCGCATCGTCGTAGCGGCGGCGGAAAAGCTCGAGCTTCGCGAACTTGAGAAACAACACGATCATCTTCTGCTCGCCACCGCTCAGCACTTCGGCCGCGGGACGGCCATCGACGAGAAACTCGATGATGTCGCGCTGCGGTCCGACGAGCGACATGCGCGCGCGCAACTCCTCGCGACGATGATTCGCAAGCTCGTCCGTGCGGCTGGGGCGATAGATCATCTCGACGTTTTGCACGTGATAGCGATGTGCGGCGACGATCTCGCGAAAGACGTTTGAGAGATCGTCCGCGTACGCGGCGCGTGCGCGGTGGACGACGTTCGCCGCGACCATCAATTCGTTGTCCCACGCATCAAGACTGGCAAGTACTTGGCGACGCAGAGCCACCTCGGCCAGAAGCGCGTTCCGCTGCTTCAGGACTCTCGCGTATCGGGTCAGTTGTTCGAGGTAGGCGGGATGAATGCTGGCGACACCGCGATCGAGAAATCGCCGCCGCTCTTCCGGTGTGCCGCGAATGATCTCCAGCCGCGCCGACGAGTACGCGAAGACGCTCATCACGTTCAGGTAATTCGGCAGCGTGACTTTCTCGCCGTTGATCATCAGCACGCGGCGCTTCGATTCGCCGGTTTCGAGGCCGACCGACAGCGTGCGCGTGATGCCGTCGCGATGCAACGCGCCGGCGACGAAGACATTTAGCGAAGCGAAGCGAAAGAGGCTCGCGACACGCGAAGTGCGAAACGACTTCGTGGTCGCGAGAAAGTAGATCGCCTCGAGGAGATTCGTTTTTCCCTGGCCGTTACGGCCGACCAGGATGTTCGACTTCGGATGAAACTCGGATTCCGCGGCCGTGAGGTTGCGGAAGTTTTCGGTCGTGAGCTTCTCGAGAATCACGCCAATCGCATCGGCATAACCACGTACAGGTAATCGTAGGGAAGGTCTTCCGCGGCCGTTGCCGGACGCCCGATGCACTGGCTGTTCTCGTCCTTCAGATCGAGCGAGACACTCGGCGTGTCCGTCGCGCTGAGGAAGTCCATCACGTACGCGGCATTCAGGCCGACGAAGAACGGCTGACCGGCGTAGTCGATGGGAACCGTTTCGCGCGCATCACCGAGCTCCGGATTCGTCGACGAAACCGTGAGCTTGCCGGGCGCGAAATCGAATCGCACTGCACGAGTACGCTCATTCGCAACGAGCGAGACGCGCTTGATTGTCGACAGCAAACGCTCGCGATCGACCATCACGCGGCGATCGTTGTCGCGCGAAATGACTTCCATGTAGTTCGGGAAGTTGACGTCGATCATGCGCGCGAGCAAACGGCGATCACCCGCTTCGAAGAACAGTTGATTGTCGGAAACGCCGAAACGCACGTTGCCTTCTTCGCCCGCGCTTTCGAGACGCGAAATTTCGTCGAGAGCTTTGCGCGGAATCAGGATCGTGAGATCCGATCCCTTCTTGCCTTTGCCGGTGATCGCCGACGGGAAGTTGATCAACGCCATGCGATGACCATCGGTCGCAACCATCTCGAGTTTGTTCGGCTGCACTTTGAGCAGCGCGCCATTGAGCTGGAAGCGCGTCTCTTCGTGCGTGATCGCGAATTTGACTTTGCCGACCATGGTCTTCAACTCATCGAGTGGGATGTTGAAGCCTTCGGTCGCATTGACGGTTGGCAGTGTCGGGTAATCCTCGGCCGGCAATCCGAGAAGACGGAACTTCGCGGTGCCGGATTCGATCTGCACCGAGTTGTTTTCCTGAAGCGTGATGTGCACGTCATCGTCCGGCATCGAGCGGACGACGTCGAAGAGGCGTTTCGCTTCGATCGTCACGCCGCCCGCAGTGGTGATGCGCGCCGCGCAGGAACTGAGGATCGTGACGTCGAGGTCCGTGGCAGCGATCTGCAGACGACCGTCGGCTGCGCGAAGCAGGACGTTCGACAGGATTGGAATCGTCGAACGCTTTTCGACGACGCCCTGGCACAGCTGGAGTTCCTTCTGCAGATCCGCTTTTCCTACGGTCAGCTCCATGTGGTCTCTTCCTTCAAACCAATTCTTATTCTCTTGTAGTGATAGTAGTAGGTGGTGCGGATAACGTCGGGATTCGACGCAAAGTGTTCGAAAGTATAGCAGTCTTCATCATTTCGAACTGTGCATCGGTACGCGGAAAAACAGAGGAGAATCCGGCCGTTTTCCGCAGGTTCCGGCGTTCTCCGCAAACGGACGAAATCGCTCCACACGATTTCAGCGCTGCTTTCCGCAGGGTCTGTGGAATCAGCATCAGCGGAACTGTTTCGCCAGTCCTTCGACCGTGCGCGCGAACTGCGAGTCCGCGTCCATCATCTTTTTGATCTGCTGCACCGAGTACATGACGGTCGAGTGATGTTTGTCGGCGAAGAGTTTTCCGATCTCGGGATAGGAGAGATCCGTCAGTTCCTTGCACAGATACATCGCGACCTGACGAGGAAACGCGATCGTCTTCGCGTTGCTTTTCGCCTTGAGATCCGTGACTTTCATCCCGTAATGCGCGGCAACGACGCGCAGGATCTCAGCTGGCGTGATCGGTTTGTCTTCTTTCGAAAGAACATCTTTCAATGCTTCTTTCGCGAGCTCGATGTTCACGTGCTTGCCCGCGAGTGATGCGAAGACCGCGATCTTGTTGAGATGCCCTTCGAGCTCGCGCACATTTGAGCGCACACGCTCGGCGATGAACAGCGCGACTTCCTGCGGGATCATCAGACCCTTGTCTTCCGCCTTCTTGCGGATGATCGCGACTTTCGTCTCGAGATCCGGCGGCTGAATATCAGCGGTGAGTCCCCATTCGAATCGCGAACGAAGCCGCTCTTCCAATGTCGGGATTTCTTTCGGCGGGCGATCGGACGTGAACACGATCTGCTTCTGCGCTTCATAGAGCGCATTGAATGTGTGGAAGAACTCTTCCTGCGTGCGCTCTTTGCCGGCGATGAATTGAATGTCGTCGAGGAGCAGAGCGTCGATCGATCGATAGCGCTCGCGGAAGATCTGCATGCGATCGTAACGAATCGATGTGATGAGCTCCGTGACGAACGTATCGGCGCTCATGTACGCGACCTTCACTCGCGGACGCAGTTCGCGGATTTGCTGACCGATCGCCTGAATCAGGTGCGTCTTGCCGAGTCCTGCTCCTCCATAGATAAAGAGAGGATTGAAGGATCCGGACGGATTTTCGGCGATCGACTTCGATGCCGCGTACGCGAGCTGGTTCGAGTTACCGACGACGAACGTCTCGAATCGGTAGCGAGGATTGAAGACCGCGCTTGGTAGTTCTTCACGAGCCGGCGCGACTTGCGGACCGAGGTCGTCGGTTGCGGCGGCGCGGGAAGGATCGATGACGAAGTGAACCTGCACGCGTTCCGGCGAAAGCTCGTTCAGCACGCCACGAATCTGCGGACCGAAGCGTTCGCGGATTTCATCGACATGACGTTGCGACGGGACGGCGACATCGAGCGTGTCCCCCTTCTGGCCGATGAATCGGGTGGGAGCGAGCCATGCGTCATACTCCGTCCGGTCAACGACTTGCTCGATACGATTGAGGACTTGGTTCCAGGTGCTCATGAGGGGACGGAGGCCGCGCTATCTTATTGAGAATCCACAGTTTTTCCACAGTTGTGGAAAATCTGGATCTGGATAGGGGGACGGAGTCTAGCACAGGGGTATGGGGTGGGGAAGACCGAAAAAATGGCCGATTTCGAGACGCGTTGAAACTGGAATAAGCCCGTCTCCGAGGCACGTTTGCGCGCTCGGCCTGCGGACTGCCGGCGGACGCTCGTTGACCGTCCAATCCGCGCCACCTATACTCACCGCTTTCTATTCAGAGGATTACAAATGGCATCGAAGCGTACTTTTCAGCCGAACAACCGTCGCCGCAAGCGCACGCACGGTTTCCTCGTCCGTATGCGGACGAAAGATGGGCAGGCGGTTCTTTCCCGCCGCCGTCGGAAGGGACGCAAGCGCCTCGCTGTCTAAGCGGGCGCCTGCGGTATCCCGGTGGAACGCCTGCGGCTCGAGGCGCTGCCGAAAGAAAAGAGACTGGCGAAGCGTCGCGAGTTTCTTCACATTTACGAAACGGGCCGAAAGCTTTTCTCCAAATACGCCGTGATCTTCTTCGCCGCGAACGGTCTCACGCATTCGCGCATCGGCATTACAGCGACGAAGAAATCGGGAAAGGCAAACGTTCGCAATCGTCTGAAGCGATGGACGCGCGAGACCTACCGGCGGCGGCGCGAGCCCCTCGGCCTCGACGCCTGCTCGCTCGACATCGTGGTTAACGTGAAGCCGAACGCCGCCGATACCACGTTTCAGGACTTCAGCCGTGACCTCGGCCGAGTCCTCGAGCGCGTCGCGAAAGAAACGCGACCGCACTCCTCATGATCATGCGAGGCGTCGCGCTGTTTCTTCTCCGCTGTTACAAGCGGTTCCTCTCGCCCTTGCTCCCCCCAATGTGTCGTTTCGAGCCGACCTGCTCTGTGTATACGATGCAGGCCGTCGAAAAATACGGCGTCATCCGCGGCGTCTGGCTCGGTGCCCGCCGCCTTCTTCGCTGCCACCCGTTCAATCCTGGAGGTTGGGACCCCGTCCCTTGAAATGGAAAAGCGCATTTTTCTCGCGGTTCTGATCTCGATCGGACTCCTTGTCGGTTGGAGTCTCGTCGTTCCGAAACTCTTTCCGGAGCTGGTAAAGAAACCTGCTCCCACGAAATCCGCGGCGACGTCAAAGACTTCGCCTGCGACATCCACAACATCCACTGCACCTGTGACGACTACTTCATCGTCACCGGCAACACCGGCTTCCATCGCCGCCGCACCTTCGGTAACTCCGGTTGTCGCAACGACCGCGCAGAACACGGTTGTCGACTCCGCCGAGTACCGCGCGGTGTTCAGCAATCGTGGCGCGCAGCTCGTGTCGTTCCAGCTCAAGGGCTACAACCGCAAGCAGAGCAAAGAGCTCGTCGATCTCGTCAAAGCGCGTGAGCGCAGTCGCACCGAATATCCGTTCACGATCGTGCCCGAGAAAAGTCACGCAGATCTGAATCGCCTGAATTCAGTGCTGTACGCGGTGAGCGATCGCAACGAGAAAGGGCAGCGCGTCATCGAGTACACGTACTCCGATGGCCGTGTCAGCGCGAAGAAGACGTTCCGCTTTACGCCGAACGAGCCGTTTCTCTTCGACTTCTCGACGAGCATCACTCCGCCGGTTGCGTATCGCGTTGCGATCGGACCCGGCATCAGCACGCTCAGTTCCGCCGAAGCAGATTCACGCGTGCACATCACCGGCAACGGCGTGCAGCAGGTCGCCGGCAAGTTCCGCGTGACGCCGCGCGAGAAAGCAGCGACCTTGAAGAGTGTCGGCAATGTCGATTTCATCGGCATCGAAGACAACTACTTCATGACCGCGCTTCGCCCCGATCACGGCGGTGAAGGCGTCTTCCAGCGCGTCGCATTTTTCAACGACAAGAAAGTGCATCGCGATGATTTGTACGCCGCGATCAATGCGGCAAGCGATGGCACGGTTCGCGGTGAAGCGTTCTTCGGTCCGAAGGAAACGAAGATTCTCGATCGCTACGGACTCGATGCCGCGCTGCAGTTTGGCTGGTTCGGTTTGATTGCGCGCTTCTTCCTCGAAGCACTCGTCTGGCTCAACCAGTTCACGCACAACTACGGCTTTGCGATCATCGTCCTCACGATCCTGATCAAGGTCGTGCTCTATCCGCTGCAGCACAAGAGCATCGTCTCGATGAAGAAGATGCAGAAGGTGCAGCCGAAAGTCGAAGCGATCCGGGCGCGCTACAAGAAGTCGAAGACGGATGCCGAGCAGCGGCAGAAGATGAACGTCGAGATGATGCAGCTCTATCAGAAAGAGGGCATCAATCCGATGGCGGGCTGTTTGCCACTCGTGCTGCAGCTCCCGATTCTGTGGGGCTTCTACAACCTGTTGTCACGCGCAATCGAGTTGCGCGGTGCGCCGTTCATTTTGTGGATTCACGATCTGTCGGAAAAAGATCCGACGTACGTGCTGCCGATCCTCATGACGGTGACGATGTTCATTCAAACGTACATCACGCCATCGACCGGCGATCCGATGCAGCGACGCATGTTTTTGATCATGCCGTTGATGTTCGGCTTCTTCTTCAAGGACTTCCCGAGCGGCCTCGTGCTGTACTGGCTGATTCAGAATCTCTTGACGATCCTTCAGCAGTCGATCATGAATAAGTGGTGGAAAGACCACCCGAGTGAAATCCAGCAGGCGTAGCGGAGAACCATGAGCCAGCGTTTCGAAGGTCGCAATGTCGAGGAAGCGCTTCAGAGCGCAGCGGAGACGCTCGGTGTCGAGCGTTGGCAGTTGACGTATCACGTCCTGATGGAAAAGCGCGGTTTCCTCGGCGGCGTCAAACGCGTCGTCATCGAAGCGGATGTGAATCAGGAAGCGGCGGCGCCGGCGCAACCGCAACCCGCTGCTGCTGTCGCGCCGAACGAAAACCGGATGCCGCCGCGCGAATCGCGTGGCGGTAATTCTCGCGGTGGTCGCAGCAGTGGTGGCGGCGCTCGCGGACGCGGCGGTCGCAGCAACGGCGGCAATCGTTCCGACGATCGTGGTGGTCGTGGCGGACGGGGAAGAGGTCGTGGGCGCGGCAGTGATGACTTGCGCGTTGGCGATTTCGAGACGTTCATTCTCGATGTGCCGGAGCAGGGTCCCGAATCCGATCAGGCACGCACGGCTCGCGAGTGGTGCGAAGACGTGATCGCGCTTTCGCGACTCGACGTCATCGTGCGCACGCATGAAAACGAGACGCAGATCCATCTGAAGTTGTATGGCGGCGACGCGCGACGACTCACCGATCAACACGGAGAGTTGCTCGATGCGGTGCAGGTGCTAGCGAACAAGGCGCTGGTCGGCCGCAAAGTCGAGAAAGAGATCGAGCTCGATTGCGAGGAGTTCAAAGATCGCCGCATGGAAGATCTTGGACAACGCGCGCGTGACGCGGCAGATCGCGTTCGCAAGAACGGTCGCGAAGAATTGCTGCCGGCGATGACGCCGATCGAGCGTCGCATCGTGCATCTCGCATTGCAGGAAGATGCGGAAGTGACGACGGAGTCTCGCGGCGAAGGGTTCTACAAACGCGTCGCGATCATCGTTCGCCCGGCGACGGATTCAAATGCGGAGGCGCAACCCGCGCCCGAGGCGTGAGGCTCGATACGATTGTGGCCCCGGCGACTCCGCCGGGGCGCAGCGCCCTCGCCATCGTCCGGATCGACGGTCCGGACAGCAACTCCATCCTGACGTCGATCACGAAGTCCGCATTGCCGCCGATCCGGCATGCCGCATTCGTACACCTCTATAACGACGCAGATGCGCTCGACGAGTGCATCGCCATTCGTTACGAAGCGCCGCACTCGTTCACCGGCAACGATCTCGTTGAACTGACATTGCATGGCAATCCGCTGATCGTCGAACGCGTGATTGCGCGATGTGTGGAGCTCGGCGCGCGGATGGCGGAGCCGGGCGAGTTCTCGGAACGCGCGGTGCTGAACGGGAAGATCGATCTCGTGCAAGCGGAGTCGATCGCGGATCTGATCAACGCACGGACCGCGCTGCAAGCGAAACTGTCGCTGTCGAATCTCGACGGTGTGCTGAGTCGCAAAGCGGCGGCGGTGCGACAGACGTTGCTCGAAGTGATCGCGCGGCTCGAAGCGGCGCTCGACTTTTCTGAAGAAGGTTACGAGTTCATCACGCACGACGAGGCGAGGACGCGCGTGGCGAGTGCGCTCGTAGAGCTCGAAGCGATGTCGGACACGTATCGCCGCGGCCGCGCCACCACCGCCGGATTGTCGCTCGTGATCCTCGGCCGTCCGAACGCCGGCAAGTCGACGTTGCTCAACCGGCTCGTCGGCAGCGACCGCGCGATCGTGACTCCGATCCCCGGAACGACGAGAGACATCGTTCGCGAGACGATCGAGATCGGCGGTCTGCCGGTGACGATCGCCGACACCGCGGGATTGCGGCACAGCGACGATGTTGTCGAAGGGATCGGGATCGAGCGTGCGAGGCAGGCGGCGGCAACCGCCGATCTCATTCTTTATCTCGTCGACAGCTCGTCGGGCATCACTGCAGAGGACGCCAGTGAGCTCGCACGTTACCCGGACGCCCTCGTCATTCACACGAAAGCGGATCTCGTGACTCGCCCGTCGACACTTTCCATAAGTGCCGTATCGAACCAGGGCATGCCCGAGCTACTCGGGACGCTCGATCAGCTTGTCCGCGATCAGTTCGCCGCACCGGAAGGCGCCCTCGTCAACGAGCGCCAGCGCCTCGCCGTCGACGAAGCCGCATCCGGGTTGCGCGCCGCGCTCGACACCCTTCAGCTCGGCCTCGACGAACAGATGGTCGTCGTCGACCTCTACCGTTCGGCGAATGCCCTCGGCACGCTGACCGGTGCCATCACCCGCGACGACATCCTCGACGAGATCTTCTCGAACTTCTGCATCGGCAAGTGACGTCCGCCAACGTGTCATCCTGAACGCTGCGAAGGATCTGCGGGAATGCCCCACCCGTGGAACGAGTGTTCCACGTGGAACATGTCTGCGGACTTCGACATCCTCGTGATCGGTGGCGGGCACGCCGGCGCGGAAGCGGCTCGCATTGCCGCTCGCGGCGGCGCGGGCACGGCCATGATCACGATGCAGCGCGAAGCCATCGGACGGATGTCTTGTAATCCTGCGATCGGCGGTCTGGCCAAGGGCAATCTTGTGAAAGAGGTCGACGCCCTCGGCGGATTGATGGGCGAGGCCACCGACCGCGCCGGCATCCAGTTCAAGATCCTCAACCGATCCAAAGGTCCGGCGGTACAGGGTCCGCGAGCGCAGTGCGATCGTGATCTCTACGCGAACGCCGTTCAGGACCTGCTCGCCGTGCAGCCGAATCTTTCCATTGTGGAAGGTTCCGTGTCCACGCTGATCCTCGATGGCCGCGCCGTCCGCGGTGTCGTTCTCGGCGATGGCAGCCGGATCACAGCAAATGCCGTCATCGTCACGACCGGAACCTTTCTCCGTGCGCTCATGCATTCGGGCGAGGTGAAGACCGTGGGCGGCCGCTTCGGCGAACCATCCGCGGAGACCCTCTCGGATTCGCTTCGCGCACTCGGCCTGAACCTCGGTCGCCTCAAGACCGGCACCCCACCGCGTATCGACCGCGCCACCGTCGACTACTCGAAACTCGAAGAAGCCCCCGGCGACGAACATCCGCGTCCGTTCTCGATCCTCACGGATCGCATCGAACAGCCGCAGATTCTGTGCTGGCTGACGTACACGGGGGAGCTCGCGCACGAGCTCATTCGCGCGAACCTCCACCGCGCGCCGATGTACTCCGGCCAGATTCAGGCGACCGGCCCGCGCTACTGTCCGTCGATCGAAGACAAAGTCGTCCGCTTCGCCGAGAAGGAACGCCATCAGGTGTTCGTCGAGCCGGAAGGTCTCGAGCATCCGTGGCTCTACATGAACGGGATTTCGACGTCGCTTCCGCCCGATGTGCAGGACAGCGTGATCCGCTCACTGCCGGGATTCGAGCAGGCGAAGATTGCGCGTTACGGATACGCGGTCGAGTACGACTTCGTGAATCCCGAGCAACTCGAGCCCACGCTGCAGATGCGTGGTGTCGAAGGTCTGTTTCTCGCGGGTCAGATCAACGGAACTTCGGGCTACGAGGAAGCGGCCGCGCAGGGACTCCTCGCCGGAATCAACGCGTTGCAGTCGATTCATGGCAGCGAGCCCGTAATCCTGCGCCGCGATCAGGCCTATACCGCCGTGATGATCGACGATCTGGTCACTCTCGGCACCGAAGAGCCGTACCGGATGTTCACCTCGCGCGCGGAGCATCGCCTGCTGCTGGGCTGCGATTCGGTCTACGAGCGCCTCTCGCCAGTCGCCGAGCGTCTCGGATTGCTCGATGAGAACCGGCGCGAACGCATTTCCGCGCGAATTGCGCGCATGCAGAGCGCGCTCGAAGCCGGACAAACCGAGGTTCGTCCCGATAAAGAAACGCAGTCCTGGCTGCGCGAAGCCGGAATCGAGCTCTCCACGCAGGCGACCATCGGCCGCCTGTTGCAGCGCCCCGATGTCGACATCGATCGTCTGATCACCGCCGCGAACGCTGCGCTCCCGCGGTTTTCGGACGCATTTCGCGTGCTGAGCGAAGAAGAACGAGAGGGCGTCGCGAGTCAACTTCGCTACGCCGGGTACATCGAACGCCAGCAGCGGGAAGCCTCGCGCATGGCTGACGACGAGGAACTGCGGATCCCGAACGATATGTCATACGCGCTTCCGGGACTCTCGCGCGAGATGACCGAGAAACTCACCCGCGTGCGGCCCGTGTCGTTGGGCCAGGCCAGCCGCATTCCGGGCGTTACGCCCGCCGCGATCGCGATCGTGCGCATGCACGTTCGACGGGGAAGGGTTCAGCAGTAGTGCAGGACAAGCTCGCGCTCTACCGTTCGGAGCTTCTGAAATGGACCGCGAAGGTGAATCTCATCGGTCCCGAGGCGACGACGAACCTTGATGAGCACATCGCGGAAGCCGTGACTGCAGCCGAAATCCTCCAGCCAGTGGGCAACGTGATGGATTTCGGCTCTGGCGGCGGACTCCCCGCAATCCCCATGGCGATCGTCTCGCCGGGGGCAAAGTTTCACCTCGTTGAGGCAGATCAGAAGAAATGGGCGTTTTTGAAGCACATCGTGCGCGAGTGCGGCTTGAGCGCGCAGGTGTACGGTGATAGATTGTCGCGCCTTCTGCCGCGGCTCCCGGCGGATCTCCGGTTTTCGTTGGTTGTCTCGAAAGCCGTTGGATATCCGGAGGAATGGGTGCCGTCGTTGAAGGGGCATTTGGAAGACGGCGCACGGATCGCCCTCTTTCAGGGTTCACCGGACGCTCCGGAGATTCCGGGATTCAGACGCGAGAAAGCGGTCCCGCTGCCGCGCGGCGAATCCAACTACCTCGTGGTGCTCACGTTCCACGTGGAACACTCGACGCCGGCAGGCTGACACATCGATGGGTAAAATCATCTCGCTCGCCAATCAAAAGGGTGGCGTCGGTAAAACGACGACCGCGATCAACCTCAGCGCGTCTCTCGCGGCCTGCGAGCGGAACGTCCTGCTCATCGACCTCGATCCGCAGGCGAACGCCACTTCCGGCGTCGGCATCCCGAAGAATGAGGACAAGTCGATGTATCCCGTGCTCACGGACGGGATGCCGATTCGCGACATCATTCGCCAGACGGATCTGCCGAACTTCCATGTCGCGCCCTCAAGCGTGGATCTCGTGGCGGCAGAGCTCGAGCTGTCGGACGCAATCGGCCGCGAGTTTCACCTCCGCCGCGCGCTGCAGGACATCGTCAAAGACTACGACTACATCCTCATCGACTCGCCGCCGTCCCTCGGCCTGCTTACGATCAACGGCCTCACCGCCGCGAACGCCGTCCTCGTCCCGATGCAGTGCGAGTACTTCGCCATCGAAGGCGTCGCACAGCTCGTCAATACGATCGAGCGCGTCCGCGACCTTCTCAACCCTGGACTCGAGATCGAAGGCATCGCGCTCACGATGTACGACGAGCGCATGAACCTCGCGAAACAAGTTTCCGAGGAAGTGCGCAGCCACTTCGGCGAAAAGGTCTACCAGACCGTGATTCCGCGCAACGTGCGCCTCGGCGAAGCGCCGTCGTTCGGCAAACCGATCATCCTCTACGACATCCGATCGAAAGGAAGCGAGGCGTACATCAACCTCGCCAAAGAGTTCATCCAGCGCGCGGAGACCGTCCTGACATGAGCACCCAGAAGAAAGCGCTCGGCAGGGGACTCGGAGCCCTCATTCCGACCCGGCCCGTCGAGCCGCCGCCGTCGATCGCCCACGCCACGCCCGAGGCTCCGGCCGGAACGGGTCTGGCCGAGGTGCCGATCGATCAGATCTCGCCAAATCCGTATCAACCACGTAAGACGTTTAATGATGCTTCTATTGAGGAGCTATCTCGTAGCGTTCGAGAGCACGGTATTATTCAACCATTAGTCGTCACGAAAACTGGCGATAATAAATACCGTCTCATCGCCGGCGAGCGTCGTTTCCGCGCCGCGCAGAAAGCAGGACTCGCGAAGGTACCGGTCGTCATCAAAGAGACGATGGCCGATGGCGACGTGCTGCAGGTCGCGCTCATCGAGAACATTCAGCGCGAAGACCTCAACCCGATCGAAGAAGCGTACGCGTATCACCAGTTGCACGAAGAGTTCGCGCTGACGCAGGAAGAGATTTCGAAGCGCGTCGGCAAAGAGCGTTCGACGGTCGCGAACTTTCTACGCCTGCTCAAGCTGCCCGATCCAGTGAAAAAGCTGCTTGCATCGGGACAGCTTTCGATGGGACATGCGCGCGCGATCCTCGCCGTCGATTCCGCGAAGAAACAGGAGCAGCTCGCCGAGCGCGTCGTGAAGCGCAATCTCAACGTGCGCCAGACCGAGATGCTCGCATCGGAAAGCTCGCCGAAAGCCGAGCAGCCCGAAAAAGAAAAAGACATCTTCACCCGTGACGCCGAGGAGAAACTGGCCAGGACGCTGCGAACGAAAGTCGAGATCGATCGCAAACGCCGCGGCGGCGTGATTCACGTTCGCTTCGGCGGCGAGGAAGAGCTCATTCGCATCGTCGAAGAGTTGATGGGCCGGCGTCGATAGACACAGGAGACGGAGCAATGAAGGGTAAGAGCGGTGATCTCAACGGATTTCTCGATCGCGGATCGTCATTCAAGGGCGAGCTCGAGTTCGAAGACACGATGCGCATCGACGGTCGCTTCAACGGCCGCATTCGTTCCAAGAACGAATTGATCGTCGGCGAAAGCGCGCACATCGAAGGGGAGATTCACGTCGGCCGCATTGCCATCAGCGGCACCGTCGTCGGAAAGATCATCGCCGACCAGCGTGTCGAGATTCATCGCAACGGCAAGGTCTACAGCGACATCGAAACGCCGGCGCTGATCATCGAAGAAGGGGCGCTGTTTCAGGGCAACTGCGCGATGGGCGAGAAAAAAGGCGGCAGCGTCACGAACATCGCTGCGAAGAACTAAAGCCAGCGGCGCATGCGCGCGACCATCACGATCACTTCCGGGATCGTGAACTCGTCCTCCGCGCCCAGAACGTCTTCCCACTCGAGATCCCACGCGGCCTTCATCCGCTCGGATTTCGTCGAGCTCTTGAAGTTCAACTCGCAGATGTCGCCGATGTACTTGCGACCTTCGCGCAGCGGCAACCCGAACGTGCGGCAGACCAGCGGCCGGTGCTCGTACATCATGCATTTGCCTTCGTCGTCGAGATTCGGACACGGCGTCGATTGCGTGCGATCGAAGAACGCTTCCTTCTCGTCCGGCGAGCATTCGCGCAGATTCGGATGTTCGCTCGACTCCACGATCTCGAGTGCGCGGCGGATCACTTTCCTGCGTCGCGAGGGGTGCATTGCGGCGAGTCCTTCCGCGATCACCGGTACATCGCCGGACCCGATCTCGAAGAGTCCGTAGCAGCAGAGGGAACATCCCGCTCCGCATTGCAGGTTCTGCGGCTGCGACTGCATCACCGAGGCAAAATGCCGGTCGGCGAGCTCGAGGATGCTTTTGTAGTTTTCGTCTGCCACGGCGAGCGCTAACCGCTCAGGTGACAACGTTCTTTCCGTTGTGGTATACAGCGGCGGCTTTGGGGTCGTTGCGCTCCTGGCTGAGCCCTCCTCGCCACGCATCCCAAGGCACTGATTTCCACTGAAAAACGTATGCAAATCAATCTGGCGCCCGATCTATCTCTGTTCGCGATCATGGTGATTTTCATCCTGAATTACCTGGTCGTGCGCAAGTTCTTCCTGCAGCCCGTGAACGCGATCCTCGAAGAGCGCGAGACCGAGACTCGTTCGGCCGAGAAGCTCTACGAAGATGCGCTCGCCCGCTTCAACGAGGCCACTGCGCAGACGGAGAATCAGCTCCACGCTGCGAAGCGCGATGCCGCGGCCGTGCGTGACCGCTTCCGCAACGAAGCCGGTGCGTATCGCCAGCAGGTCGTCGAGCGCACGCAGGGCGAAGCGCGCCAGATCGTGTCCGAGGCGGATGCGAAGTTGACGAGCGATGTGGCGGTGGCGCGCGACAAGATCGTGCGCGACTCCGAAACGCTCGCCCATCTCGCCGCGGAACGCATCCTCGGGAGGGCCGTGTAAATGCGGCGGCTTCTTTTCATTCTGTTGATGGTGATTACGCCTGCGCTTCTCGCGCAGGTGGACAAGACCGGCGGCACCGCCGCGCACGGTGCTGAAAACGCCGCGCACGAGCAGGCGCACCCCGCCGAACACGGCAAAGCTGCCGAAGAGCATCACGAGAAAACGTACTTCGGCATCCCCGGCTGGGTTCTCAAGATCGCGAACATGCTCCTCTTCATCGGCGTGCTGGTGTACTTCGCCGGCGGTCCGGTGAAGAAAGCCTTCGCCGAGCGCAGCGCCGCGATTCGACGCGCTGCCGACGAAGCGAAAGAGCGTCGCGTGAAGGCCGATCAGATGGCCAGCGAGATTCAGGCGCGCCTTGCCGCGATCGAGGCGGAAGTGAAAGCGATTCACGAGCGCGCGCAGGTCGAAGGCGACCGTCAGAAGCGCGAGCTCATGACCGCCGCTGATGCGGAGCGCGAGAAAATCCTCACCGCCGCACGCACCGAAGTCGACAATCGACTCAAGCACGCGCGCACCGAGCTCACTGAATTCGCCGGCCAGCTCGCATCCGAGCGTGCCGAACAGATCCTGCGCGAGAAAATCACCGATCAGGATCAGCGGAAACTCTTCCAGGACAGCTTGCGCGAAGTGGGTGAGGTGAGATCGTGATTCGTCGTTTTGCCCGTCCCTACGCTCGCGCGATCATGGACGCCGCCGGTTCGCCAGCGAATGCGAACGCGCTTCGCGGTGAGCTGATGAGTTTCGCGAAAGCGCTGCGCAGCTCGAAAGAACTGCAGGAGCTGTACGCGAACCCCGGCATCGACGAAGCGACGAAGCTCGCGATCACGCAGCAGCTCGCGAAGAAGATGAAAGCTTCGGAGCTCGCGGCGAAGACGCTCGATGTGCTCGTGCGCTTTCATCGCATCAACGACATCGATGCGATCCTCTCCGCGCTCGCCGCGTACGTGAACAACCAGCTCGGCGTCGCGATCGCGGAAGTGCGAAGCGCGAAGAGTCTCAATCCCGACGAGATCCAGGAGCTCGCGAACACCTTGTCGACGAAGGTCGGCAAGAAGGTGGAGCTCGACATTCGTACCGATCCCACCCTCCTCGGAGGATTCGTGGTGCGGATCGGCAGCGAGATCTGGGACGCGTCGGTTGCAGGAAAGATCAACAAATTCCGTGAATCGCTAGCGTAAACAAATAGCGCAAACGATTCATACGCCTGATTCGGAGAACTTATGGCTGTCGATTTGAAGGCAGAAGAAATCACAGAGATTATTCGTCAGCAATTAACGGGCATCGGCCGCGGTGTCGAAGTGTCGGAGGTCGGCACCATCACCTCGGTCGGCGACGGTATCGCCCGCGTTTACGGCCTCGAGCGCGTCATGGCCGGTGAGCTCGTGCAATTCCCGCACGACGTCACGGGCCTCGCGTTGAACCTCGAGGAAGACAACGTCGGCGTCGTTCTCCTCGGCGACTACCAGGAGCTGAAGGAAGGCGATCAGTGCAAGCGCACCGGCCGCATCATGTCCGTTCCGGTCGGCCCGGCCGTTGTCGGCCGTGTCGTGAACGGCCTCGGCGCGCCGATCGACGGCAAAGGTCCGATCGCCGCGACCGAGTACTACCCGATCGAGCGCCTCGCGCCCGGCGTCATCGACCGCAAGCCCGTCAAGGAGCCGCTCCAGACCGGTCTCAAGGCGATCGACGCCATGATTCCGATCGGCCGTGGACAGCGCGAGCTGATCATCGGCGACCGCCAGACCGGCAAGACTGCCGTCGCGGTCGACACGATCATCAACCAGAAGGGCAAGAACGTCATCTGCGTCTACGTGGCCATCGGTCAGAAGAAATCGACCGTTGCGCAGGTCGTGAAGACGCTCGAGCAGTACGGCGCGATGGATTACACCGTCGTCGTCAACGCCTCGGCATCGGAAGCGGCGCCGCTCCAGTACCTTGCGCCGTACGCGGGTTGCGCGATCGGCGAGTACTTTCTCTACAACGGCCAGCACGCGCTGGTCATCTATGACGACCTTTCGAAGCACGCCGCCGCGTATCGCGAGATCTCGCTGCTGCTTCGCCGTCCGCCGGGCCGCGAAGCGTACCCGGGCGACGTCTTCTATCTCCACTCCCGTCTGCTCGAGCGCGCGTCGAAACTTTCGGATGCGCGTGGCGGCGGGCCGCCCGCCGGGCCGCCCCGCCGCCGGGGGCCGGCCCGCGGCGCGCGCGCGGGGACCCCCCCGCCCCGCCCTT
>JACZCU010024452.1_pt1 | contig 16950 bp, 18 predicted proteins | sample 8641851 | NCBI WGS metagenome assembly JACZCU01 (sample SAMN15324605, study PRJNA640507) | soil metagenome | isolation source: monocropping sugarcane control | place: China: Luxin town, Laibin City, Guangxi Province | collected 2019-07-25 | depth 10cm m | reverse complement strand
GAGCGTCTTCATCATAATCGAACATCTTATTTGTATGGCATTGTGTCCAGTTGCGCCTGTTGGTCGCTCGCGTGAGACGCTGATGATTGCTTTCGCTCCATGATGCCTTGCTCAGCATATGCGTGGTAGGGGATCCCCAACCAGCATATCCAGCACCCGCATTCCGCCGATGTCGGTACGCAAAAAAACCAGCCCAGGCGGTTCAGCCTGGACTGAACCAATAATAGCAGCTTCATGCCCCAGTGGTTGGGCACGCAAAGCCTTCAGCGCGGTCCCGGCCATTTCTGAGGAAACAATCGCCAGGAGCTTGCCTTCATTGGCGATGGTCAGTGGGTCGAGGCCAAGAATCTCACAAGCTCCTCGCACCCCACTACGCACAGGGATGGCCTGCTCATTGAGTGCGATTGAAACCTCTGAGCCCAGGGCCATCTCGTTCAATGCAGTCGCCACGCCGCCTCTTGTAGGGTCCTTCAGGGCATGCACTCCTTCCCCTGCTGCAGCAAAAAGCGCGGCTACCAGGGTATAGAGGGGAGCACTATCGCTCTGTACATCGGTTTCGATATCGAGCGCTTCGCGAGCGAGCATGATAGCAATGCCATGGTCTCCAACAGGGCCGCTCAGCAGCACCTGGTCTCCGGGCCGCAATTGCGTCTGCCCAAGCGGCCAGGTGGCACGAACGAGCCCTACGCCAGCTGTGTTAACAAAGAGCCCATCAGCCTTGCCACGCTGGACGACCTTGGTATCGCCAGTGACGATGGCAACACCTGCCTCACTTGCTGCCTGCGCCATAGAAGTGACGATGCGGCGCAGATCGCTGATGGGGAAACCTTCCTCTAAAATAAAGCCCGCCGAGAGATATAAAGGTTCCGCACCCGCCATTGCCAGATCGTTGATGGTGCCATGGACTGCCAGTTTCCCAATATCCCCTCCAGGGAAGAAGAGGGGGCTTACTACATAGGTATCGGTTGTGAAAGCCAGGCGTTGACCTGTTCCATTCATCCCAAAAGTTGCTGCGTCATCCATGGGATCGAGCAGGGGGTTCGAGAAGGCGGGCGCAAAGACGCCTTCAATCAGGTTGTGAGTAGCTTTGCCGCCACTGCCATGACTAAGTGTGACCTTCTCATCGCGCAGATAGAACTTGTGGCGACGCGCTTGCCTTGTGCGCTCGATCTTCTTCAGTACGTCGTCAATACGTGCATCGTCCATAGATACCTCCTGGCTTCCTTATCATTTGCCGTTTGTCCCGCTTTTTGGGGCAAACATGTGCGCCACAGCAGTTACACTTGCGTACTGGCTGCTGGAATGACGTTCAGGCGATGGCGCTCGGAAGCCATCGAGAAGCGCCCATAGTTGAAGTAAGCGGCGCATGCCCCCTCCGGCGAAACCATGCAGGTACCAATGGGTGTCTCAGGCGTACAGGCGGTTCCGAAGACCTTGCACTCCCAGGGCTTGATGACACCCTTGAGTACCTCACCACACTGGCAGGCCTTGGGATCGGCGACGCGCAGCCCTGGTACCTCATAGCGCAGCTCAGCATCCCAGTCGGCGAAGGCTGAACGTAATTTCAACGCGCTGTGCGTGATGAAGCCCAGACCGCGCCACTCGAAGAACGGTCGCAATTCCATTGTCTGGGCCATTGCTTCGAGTGCTTTGACATTCCCCTCCGGGCGCACGACGCGCGCATACTGGTTCTCGACCTCCGCTCGCCCCTCAACTATCTGCTTCACGATCATATACACTGACTGCATGATATCGAGCGGCTCGAAGCCGGCGATCACGACAGGCTTGTGATGGTCGCGTGCAACGAAGTTGTAAGGCCGCATACCAATCACCATGCTGACATGACCTGCTCCAATGAATCCATCCAGGCGCAAGTCGGGTGAGTCAAGAATAGCTTTCATCGCCGGTATGATAGTCACGTGATTGCAGAAGACCGAGAAGTTCTTGAAACCTTCGGCCCGCGCGCGCAAAAGGGTGATGGCGGTCGATGGCGCAGTTGTCTCAAAACCGATGGCAAAGAAGACGACCTGGCGATCGGGATACTGACGAGCGAGTTTGAGAGCATCGAGCGGTGAGTAGACGAAGCGCACATCGGCCCCCTCAGCCTTGGCGTCAAGGAGACTTCCCTTCGAGCCTGGCACGCGCATCATGTCTCCAAACGTCGTGAAGATCACGCCATCCATGCGAGCAATAGCAATAGCATCGTCGATGCGGCCCATTGGCAGCACACAGACGGGACAGCCTGGCCCATGCACCAGGTCGATATTGCCTGGCAGCACATCCTCAATCCCGTGCTTGTATATGGTATGCGTATGCCCACCGCAGACCTCCATCAATTTGAGTGGCCGGTCACCACTTATTTTCGCAATCTCTCCGGCGATGCGCTTTGCCAGGCCTGCATCGCGAAACTCGTCGACATATTTCATACCCATTTGAGTTCTCCTTTGTAGGGGCCTGATTTATTGCGCCGTAGGAGCTCGATCTATTGCACCTAATAACGCATGGATAACTTCCAGGAGTGCGTGGTAAGCTGTCGCTTGCGCCTCCTGAATACGTGGGATGTGATCGCTGGGAGAAAGAATACAAAAATCCACTGCTGAAGAGCGCATCGTTTTGCCACCATCGTACCCGGCCATCCCCACAGTCAACAGTCCCTGCTTCTTGGCCTGCTCGAAGGCTGCCAGCACATTGGTCGAATTGCCGCTCGTCGAGATCCCCAGGGCAATATCTCCCGCTCGACCGAAGGCGATCACCTGACGGGCATAGACATTGTCGAAGCCAACATCGTTTCCTACCGCCGTGACTACTGCGATGTCATTGGCGAGCGCAATCGCTGGTAGGGATGACCAGCCAGGGAAAGGCGGATTGATAAGCTCAGTCACGAGATCCTGTGCATCAGTGGTGCTACCCCCGTTGCCAAAAGCCAGCAGGGTAGCACCGTTGGCAAAGGCCCGCGCCATAGCCTCGCCAGCGGCAACAATCTGTTTACCAGAACGCTCGAGCGTTGCACGACGCAAAGCAATCACCTCGCTGCACTTCTCGAGCGTCGAGTGACGCACTTGCGCCAGTACGTCTTCTATGCTGGCTTTACCCCCCTCGAAGAGAAAGGGATAAAAGAGCCGGTCGTACTCCGATCCTTCTGTATCATGCATTGTTCGCCCCATCTAGGTATTTCCTGGCATTCCCCTTGAGTGTGAGCTAGACGCCACCCCCACCCTCACTGTTACCCTGTCCGGGGGACAGGGAAGAGGGGGACAGGTAATAATGAGCGTCGTTGGAGGCGTGGCTTTCAAGGTTGGCAATTGCTACGCCCCCATGCACCAGTAATACGTCACCTGGTCCAACACCTTCCACAAGAGTAATATCAATCTCTTCCGATGTATCATTTATGGCCACTAGCGCTATCCCGTTGTCCTGATCGACACGCAGCACGCGAACTTGCAACGCTTCGTCAGAACACGTTAGACAGTGCCCCTCTGCGTCAAATTCGCAGCTAGCGGCGTTCATTGGCATTAATTCGTCTCTCAACAAATCCTGTTGGTCCCGCTGCTCGTCACTCATTGCAATAATCCCTCATGCTCAAAGAAAACATGCACCAATTCCCATAAGACATGATAGGTCGTTTCATGAGTCTCCTGGATGACAAATGGATCGTGCGACGGGATGACAAAACGGAAATCGACTTCGGCCCGCCCCACCAGCCCACCATCGCCACCTGCCAGGCCGAGCGTGAGTAAATGCATTCGCCTGGCCAGGTTCAATGCGGCCAGGACATTGGCATCATTCCCATCCGGCGAGAAGCCCATCGCGATATCTTGAGGTCGAGCGAGGACCTTGAGTTGACGCGCGAAAGGCATTTCAGTATCCCCTTTCGCCATCAGCCCGCTCAGGGTGGCGCTATCATTGGTCAGTGCTATGGCTGGCAGCGCCCGCTTGCCGACAATCACTGGATGCACGAATTCGACTGAGACATGCTGAGCATCGGTCGCCCATGCCCCATTCCCGAAGGCAAGCAATCGTCCCCCCTGGTGGAAGCGGCGTGCCATCGCCCAACAAGCCTCGGCGATCCGACCCGCCTCGATCGTGAAGAAGGTTTCAGGTACGGACGTGCTTTGCTCAAAGCGTTTCGCAACCAGCACCTCTAGATCTGCCATGCCTGGTTGTTTCATAAGCAACTATCTCCCTCGTCAACGAATGACCACATAAGGTTCCCCGCCCTTGCAGTCAAACGATCTGACTGGAATGGAGCATTTTCAGCTCATCAGTAAAAACTTCACCCATCATGTTCAGCGCTTTCATCGTCTCTTGAGCTTCCATCTCGTTGATCTTGCTCATTGCAAAGCCGACGTGGATCAATACCCAGTCGCCAGGCCCGATGCCTTCAGGTCGCACCAGCGCGACGCTCACATTCCGCTTGACACCTGAGACATCCACTTTGGCGATGGAATTTGCGTCATCCACGATGTCTACAATCTGGCCGGGAATACCAAGACACATGTTCGTCCTCCTAATCATCTTTGCAAATGCGCCGCGGCAACTGCTATCTGTCCGAGACTGATACCACCATCATTGGGCGGCACACGCCGATTCACATAGACCTGGAAAGCCATTTCCTCCAGACGTTTCACTAGTTGTTCAAGCAACAGTCGATTCTGGAATACACCACCACTGAGAGCGACAACGTTCAAACCTGTCTGCTCGCGTGTGCCGGAACACATTGTCGCCAACAACTCGGCAATTGAACTGTGGAAGCGACCTGCTATCTCTGAGGCCGAAACACCCTGCTGAATGTTGCTTACAATGGCACGGAACATCGGTGCTACGTCCAGTGTGGCAGGCATTTGATCTCTCTTGTTGATCGTAAACGGGTAGATGCCTGCTTGCCCCTTGTGGATACCTTTCTCTTGTTGTTGCGCAAGCATCTCCAGTTCTATAGCTGCCTGGCCCTCGTAGAGTACCTCGTTACGCAGGCCGATCAATGCAGCAACAGCATCAAACAAGCGTCCCATGCTAGAAGTTGGCAGGCTGTTGATCCCCCGTGCAATCATCTGTGCAAGCACGTGCCACTTCGATCGATCAAGTTCGCGTACAAAGGGAATATCTAACTCCCAAAAGGCATCACCATAAGCCTGGGCCAGGTAGACAGCGGCCATACGCCAGGGTTGACGCACTGCTTGCTCACCTCCTGGGAGTGGTACATAGGCCAGATGCGCCAGGCGTTCAAACCCCATGAGGTCGGCAGCCATAATCTCGCAGCCCCACACTGCTCCATCAGTTCCGTAGCCTGTGCCATCAGCAGCAAGCCCGATCACCGATCCCTGGAGCCCATGTTCGGCCAGCACGCTGGCAATATGGGCATGGTGGTGCTGGACACCAATTTTCTGCGGGACATCCATGTCGAGGGCGTATTTTGTCGCCAGGTATTCGGGGTGCAGATCGTAGGCGACCGCCCTGGGGTAGATATCGAAGAGGCGCTGGAAGTGTTCAATGCCCTCGCGGAACGAGGTTAGCGTCTCCAGATTCTCCAGATCGCCAATGTGATGGCTGACAAAGGCCTGCCGTCCCTTCCCCAGGCAAAACGTGTTCTTGAGGTGCCCACCACAGGCCAGAAGAGGCAGGGGGAGATCGAATGGCAGCGCGATTGGTTCCGGCACATAGCTACGTGACCAGCGCAATATCTGCTCTCCGCCAGCAGTGATGCGCACGACTGAATCATCGCAGCGCATGTGAATGTCACGGTTATGTGCCAGCATGCCCTCGGCGATAGATGCCAGCCGTTGCCGGGCGTCGTCATCCTGGTAAGCGATAGGTTCATCGCTCAGGTTGCCACTGGTCATCACCAGCACCGGCAGGCGACCTGGTTCGCTGGCCTCAGCGAAGGCACGCAACAGCAAGTGATGCAGCGGGGTATAGGGAAGCATAACGCCGAGCGTGTCATAGGCTGGTGCAACATCAGGGGCCACAGGACAATCAGGACGCTGAGAAAGTAGCACGATGGGACGCCGGTGCGACTGGAGCAACGCTGCTTCGGTATCGCTTACCTGGCAGAGCCTCCGAATTGTCTCGAGATCAGGGGCCATGAGCGCGAAAGGCTTGGCCTCACGGTGCTTGCGTTGTCGTAATCGCCGCACTGCCTCTTCATTCAATGCATCGCATGCCAGGTGGTACCCTCCTAATCCCTTAATGGCAAGGACGGCACCAGCAGCGAGTCGCTGTGCCACTGCGACGATGGGATCTGCATTCAACAATGGAGAGACTTGCCTGGTCTCACCCTCTACCCAATTGATGAAGTGTACTTGTGGGCCACAAAGTGCGCAGGCATTCGGCTGGGCATGAAAGCGTCGATTCAGCGGATCATCGTACTCCGCCTGGCAGGCAGGACACATGGAGAAGACGCGCATAGTCGTCTTGTCGCGATCATAGGGGACATCTTTGACAATCGTGAAGCGGGGGCCACAGTTAGTACAGTTGATAAAGGGATAATGATAACGTCGATCTGTAGGATCGAAGAGTTCGCGTAGGCAGTCATTGCACGTAGCGGTATCAGGCGAGATGAGAGCATGGCGCTCAGCACCGGCCTGGCTTTGAGCAATGATGAAGCTGGTCTCGTAGCATGGCACTACCGGTTCGACGACCAGGGAATCGATACGTGCCAGGGGAGGAGCCTGTTCCCGCAAGGCATGCTGGAAGCCATCGAGAGCATCTAGAGGACCCTCGACCTCGATGGTCACGCCGGTGCTGTCGTTCAACACGAAGCCGACCAGGCTGCGGTGCAGAGCCTGTCCATAGACGAAAGGTCGGAAGCCTACGCCCTGGACAATGCCCTGGATGATGATGCGTCTGCGCTCAATTGTCGAACCCATTACAGATGACATACATAACGCCTTTCGGATGGTTGCCGAAGGAACACCTCTTAATGGATGCCTGCCAGTCCACCCCTATATTTTTATTTTACCATTGGCGAATGTGACAAGCCACTCACACCAGGCGTCGAGTCCTTCGCCCATCCGGCAACTCACATCGAAGATACGCAGGTCCGGGTTGATGGCTAGCGCCTGCCGTTTGACCTTTGCCAAATCATAGTCCACATAAGGAAGTAGATCAAGCTTATTCACGATCATTACGTGTGAAACCGCAAACATTTGTGGATACTTCGCTGGTTTGTCGTCACCCTCGGTGGTGCTCACCATGACCGCACGGAGGTCTTCTCCCAGATGCCAGGCTGAGGGACAGACAAGATTCCCTATATTTTCGATGAAGAGTAGATCGATATGCGCTAAATCAAGCTCCTCAAGTGCATCGCGGATCATATGCGCCTCCAGGTGACATGCCCCTCGTGTATTGATCTGGATCGTCTCCGCGCCTGCTGCTTCAATCCGCTCAGCATCAGCACTGGTCTCAATGTCGCCCTCGATCACACCGATTGCCAGTTCTCCACGGAGCCGCTCAATAGTCCGCTCGAGCAAGGTCGTTTTACCAGCACCCGGCGAACTCATCACGTTGATTGTGCGAATTCCACGTAGCACCAGTAATTGCTGGATCTCCTGGGCGATAGTATCGTTAGCTGCCAGGATATTCTGAGCAATGGTTAATTTAGGCACGGTTGCCACTCCTTCTGTCAGGATATTCGATTGATCGCGCTTGCCGTCTCCACTTTTTGCTGCGATTAATCGGGCCCTACGTTTCGAACTCCATCTCAAGTACCTGGAGTTCGGTACCAGAAACAATCTCATCGGACCACTCTTTGCAGGTTGGACATTGCGCAACAAAGTTTGTGACGCTAAATTCCTGGGCGCAATGACGGCAACGTGCGCGATGTGGCACGATGTCGATCAACAACTGCGCCCCTGCTAAAGTAGGATCGAGGCTGGCCAGCATCTCGAAGCAGAAAGTTAACGAATCAGTTACGACGCCGCTAGCCTCACCAATCTTTAGTCGCACATCTTTCACGCGGGCTGCCTTATACTCGGCAGCCCGCGCCTCAACGACTTCAACGATGCTTTGAGCTATAGCGAGTTCATGCATGATTAAACCGGTGCTACATTCTCTGTATTCGCAGATAGCGCCTGATATCGGAGAACAGAGGAATCACGATACCCAGACTCAGGACAACAAGCGCAAGAATCACGACACGCCACGTATTCTTAGTATCGTGCCTCTTTCCACGCTGAAAGCCATTCAGAAGCGCAAGTGCTTCCTTGCCTGTAATGGGCATCTTCGTCATTCTTAATGGAGCATGCGAAGAGTGTCTCACTATTACATCGCCCGAAGTCTCATATAGCGTTGAATATCAGGATATGACTGAACAAAGATGTAGGCTATAACAAGGGCAAGAACTACGAGAATAAATCTGAACATAGTATCGTTCCTTTCCTGGTTTCAGGTTGGCGCCCGCAAGGGGTGCCATCACATTTTATCGTCCTGCTTTGGTCCTGGCGGCCTTTGCTGGCGCCACTACATTTCCATAGGGAGCAAATCCTCAATGAGCGAGTCGATCATTTTTACTGCCTCGTCAATGGCAGCCTGCACTGGCTCACTCAGCCCCATTTGCATTTCTGTATAGTCTTCACTTTCGCTAAATATGGTAGGCTCGCAACCAATAAGCAAGGTATGGATTGGTCGAGCGCCAAGAGTCCTGGAGAAGGCAAGCACCTTTACAGGGTCCATGCTATGGGCATCTAAAGCCTCTCTGCTAGCTTCAGCTCCTTTCTCAGGATCAATGCCTGCCAGATCTGGTTCGATCAAATAGAGCGTCCCTGCCGTTCCACCTCTTGAGACGGTATCGACCAGCACGAGCGTGTCGTAGTCATCGAGCAAAGTGTACGCCAGATCCATTCCCCGAATACCGAAATCGATAACTTGCACGCCTTCCGGGTACTGTCGGTTCATCAATCGCCGGGCCACCTCAACGCCAAATCCGTCGTCACCTAGAAAGATATTGCCGATACATGCGATAAGTATGCGCTTAGACGTGCGTTCTGATGACGATGTAATACTCATTGGCCCTTTCACGGTATATTCTCCAGCGGTTCCACCTCCTCTGGGAAGAAGTAGAAAAGATGACCAGGCAGGATGCGCTCGTCCATCTGCTCCAGGGCGGGATCGTCGTCTACCGTAACGACCAGGTAGAAGCGATTCTCGAAATCCTGGTGGATGACCTCGATCGTCCCAGTCTTTCCGTCAAGTACCGCATCGAAAGCGTCAGCACGCCTTTTTATGGGGCACAGGCGTACACGAGTTCCTGCTCTCACCTCTTTACCAGCAATAGTTATAGATTCTGGTGGTGGATAATCCTCGCCTGGGAACCCTGGAAAATCCCAACCCCCACGACGTATCATGTTTTCTCTCCTTCACTGAGCGGACGCAGATCACGGATTGTACCGTGCATCTTCATGAATTGTGCGGGCGTGAGGGCCTCCGTTCGCTCCAGTATCTCACGTGTACGCTCGTCCTGCCGCATCTGCTCTTTCTCTTCATCGCTCAGTGTCATGATACGTAAAGAGAGAATCTCATCAATCTCAGAGCCATCGAAGAGGGGCCCCGGGCTTTCGGGAGCAATCTGCGGATAGTCATACAAGATGATAGGCGACGACAACAAGGTATTCCGTTCTCCCTCGTTGCCGACCAACACCGGCCACGTGCGGAGATTTTGACATTCCTTGACAAAAGTTTGCAACTCCTCAGGCGGCTCCAACAGGGAAATGAAGGAACCTTGATGTACCTGTAAGATAGTGTGAGTGGAGACGAGGGATTGTAGCAATACTACATCGCGTCGGCTCGTCACAGTGCCGGTTTCAGGGGTCGTATTTTCGATTTCAATACTCAGCTTGAAGAGGTTTGTGTCCACTCGCCTGGCTGTGAGTATGAAGGCTCCGGAAAGTGCTTGCTGCTCTCGAATAATCTCTTTCCCTGCCGCGTCTGTCGGATATTCTACCGTGCGCGCAGCAGGAAATTCGATTGCCACGCGCCGGGGTTGATCCAGCAGATTCCTCAACGCAAGGCCCATTACACTTGCCTCGCTCTCTATGCCCTCTTGCAAAGGTTCGTCAGCCAGACGACTTGCCAGGCTCCACTCACTGGCATTCACCTCTACACGGTCGTCTTTTGCAAGCTCGGGTTGTACAACGGTACGTACAAGCAAGTGCAGAAACCTTACAGTGACGTCGAGCGATAGGTCGTCGGCCTGCCCCTCTATCAGGCATTCTGTATGCATCGTCCAGGGCTCCATGCCGCCGTTTGCTTCGCTATACTCCCGCGGATAGACCACACCGAACGTCCACCGTGTGCGATTTTTGAGCGCTGACTGCCGGTACGGATAGAGAAGATAGCCCTCGTAGAGGACAGCATTGGCAATTTCCTTCACTTGCTCTAGCTTCATGACTTAACCTCCTCGCCACTTGCCCGTAGCAGACGCACAAGAGCTTCCTCCCAGGTGATGAGGCCATGCGTGATCTTATACTGGTACAGTTGGTCGAAGACATCCTTCTGCAGGCGAATCCAGGCACTGTTGGGAAAGTGGATGTCCATCACTTCCTTCCAAAGCGCGACAGGGAGGCGATAGGCTGCTTCCTTGGACCAGGAAACCTGGCCAATCTGTAAATTGCCTGCCTCGCCTTCGTAGAAAATGGTTCCACTGAACAGGAAGGTGAGAGGAATTTCACCGTCCTCCAGAGCATTGAAGTACTTCGCGCTCACCACCTCAAAGTCGTAGGTGCATGGGACAGGCAGATCGACGCTGGTGCTTCCCGAGAACCTTGGCACCACCGTGGTGACGTGAGTCCACAGGAAAGTGCGCAAGGTCTCTCCCCAGCGCTCCGGCTCGCCAAAGAGCTCCTGCAGTTTTGCTTTTTCTTCAGCATTATAGTGCCGTCGTGTTACTGTAAGCATGATCTGGCACTTCAGGGTGATGCTTTGGATCCGCTCTTCCTCGTCCGCGTTGACGATGCGCATTTTGAAGATGAGCGTTGGGAGCATACTATAGGCTTCAACCTCGGCGTTGATTACCTCAAAGCTCAGGTCTGGCATTAGCCTCTCCTCTCCCAGGCGTAGGACCCATTTGCCGGATGGGTATCAGCAGAAGATTCCCCAACGGGAGGTGCCCTCTTCCGTAGGCTTGCAAAGAACTCCGCAATCGCTTTCCAGACTTCCTCCCCGCCGCTCAGACCTTTCCACTTGAGCCGGATCAAGCCGACAAGCTCGTAGCAGGCATCTACCGGGACAATGTAGTGCTCACGATAGTCCTCACCCCTGTTCCGCACACGGTTAATAAGGAGTGCCTCGACATCGGGATCCAGTTCGTTCAGGATTGGATTGCTACCGACAAGAGCATCCCACCCTTCCAGGGTGAGCGTGGACTCCATAGCTCCCGCAGGACTGGGATAGAAGGCCATAACACGGTTAGCGGTTGTACTATGAAAGATAAAGACCATGTTCACAGGGATCATCAGGTCGTCCCACTGCTCATCCGTCATTTGGAAATCCGGCAATATCAGATAGCGCGAGGGCACAAGCCGATACTTCCCACCCCCAGACCCCGGGTCACCGAAGAGTATCGAGCAAGGATGACATACACAGACCAATGTACGCTTAGAGAGTTCCAGCAGGTGGCGATGATCCGCCGCAATCTCTGTACTGCATAGTTCGCACTGCTCCGCAGGTGGACGCATCTCTCGCTTGCGCGCAAACTGACGTAGCACATCAAAGGGCGCAGCGGAGCGATCATCATGATTATTTGTAAGTTCGGATGATGACATAACTGCTCACCTCATCTCGCGTGTGTCGGCAGAACCGCTTGAGATTGATCGTCTTGTGCCAATGCTGATAGTGCCACTTTCACCTTGCCATCCTCCACCAGTAGTGGAAGTGGTTCGAGGAACAGGTCGGGAGCATCCAGGCATCGTCCTGCGCGGCAGACGTCATATTTACGTCCGCAAGAGGAACAGCTCAGGGTAGTCCCCTCTAACCTGCTGCTATCGAGGGGTGTGTTGCAATTGCCGCAACGGTTGTGATAAGCATAGTAGGTGTCTGCAATCTGACAGAAGAGCACTGCTTCCTTCTGTACAGTCACCACCTTGAGTGCGCCGTCGGAGAGAGATTGCAGTCCCTCCACAACTCTCCATCCACCTGCTTGCTGTGTTGAGCGTGTGCCGTCCTTGTGCCGCCGTGGGGGAACAAACGTAACTGGTGTGCCTGGTCGCGGTGGTAGATCGGTGACTCCTTCTACCTGGAGCCCATCCAGGTCTGGAGCTGCTTTGTAGATGGCCTCCTCGATCGCCAATTCGAGGGTGGTGGTGGAACCAGGACAACCATGGCAACTGCCCTGGAGACGCAAGTGAGCTATGCCATCTTCGACCCGAACGAACTCGACATTGCCGCCATGCGACTTGAGATAGGGCCGTACCTCATCCAGCGCTTGCATGATCCGCGTCTCGATATCTATTGGATGCAGGCCATGAAGCAAAAATAAGGAGCTTAGCAGTTCGTCTTCTGCGAAGATATCGATCAATGCGATGCCCGATACTTCAGCCTCCGCAGTAATTTCGAGCAGGCGGTTCAGCCCTTCTCCGTACATTTCAAGGAGCGCCTTGACAAGTTCCTCAGCTGTGGCGCGCGCACGTGGATCAGGAAACGTGGCAATCTCCTGTATCAGTGTCTCAATACGTGTCGCTCGGCGATGGTGCTCCTGCACTTCTTGTGGCATTATGCATTCTCCTCTGTTGCAGGCGCGAAGGAATTGAAATGCGCTCCGCAAGCTCCGCTACAAGCGTTCTGGTTGCCGCAGGCTTTGCTGCCTGCGGCAACCATTAAATGTTCCTGATTGGTGACACTACTGGTTCAAGCCAAATGTCGGTGAAAGAACTTTCTGAAGCTCTTTCCCCTCGCCCAGGTACATATGAACACCACATGGCAGGCAGGGGTCAAAGCTGCGCACTGCTCGCATGATGTCAATGCCCTTGAAGCTGTCCGGGCCATTCTCTTCGAAGATCGGCGTGTTCTGTACGGCATCTTCATAGGGGCCGGGCGTGCCATAGATGTCTCGCACACTACCGTTCCATGGTGTGGGAGGATAGGGATGGTAGTTGGCGATCTTTCCGTTCTCGATGACCATGTGATGGGAAAGTACACCGCGCACCGCCTCATGGAACCCACAGCCGATGGCATCCTTTGGCACCGTGAAATCGCTCCACGTCTTGGTGTGGCCAGCATGTATCTCAGCAAGTGCCTTATCTATACAGTGTAGCGCCACAGCGGCAGAGTAGGCCTGGAAGTATGTCCGCGCGCGGTTGCGCTCAATAGCATTGCTCCATTGCGGGATCTTCCACTCGAACTCCACTGCTGGCTTCGTGGCGCTCTTGGGCAGCCGGATCTTGACACTGTGCCCGGTCGACTCGACTAAGCCTCCCAGATTCACTAGCCCAGCAAGGGCCGTCGACCACAGGCGAGCGATGGGACCACCACCAGTATCCAGGGCCAGGTACTTGTCGGTGCGCTTGTCATACCAGCGTGGCGACATCGTCCAGCTATATTTATCATTGAAGTCGCGTTTCTGCGGTTTAGGGATCGTCGTCTGATTCCAGGGGTGGCGTTTGTCGACAGGGTTGCCGAGTGGGTCGCGATCGACGAACGTCCTTTCGTTCTGCCAGTCATCGTAGTAAGAGTGACCCAGCAGAATGCGAATGCCCAGGTTGATATCTACCAGGCTTGTCGTCACCAACTCCCCGTCCACGATAACTCCAGGCGTGACGAACATGGCACGACCCCACTTGTCCATGGTACGATAATTGTAGTCGCACACATCGGGATCCTGCCACGATCCCCAGCAGCCAAGCAGGGTCTGCCGGTAGCCAACCTTCTCGTAGCCGGGCAGGGCCTGGTACCAGAAGTCGAACAGGTCATCGTGCATAGGAACGACCTTCTTGCACCATTCGACGTACTTCATCAGTCGAACCAGGTAGTCGGTGAAGACCTGGACAGTAGCAACGGTTCCAACTCCGCCTGGATAGAGAGTCGAAGGATGGACGTGGCGCCCCTCCATCAAACAGAATGCCTCGCGAGTATACCGACTCACGTGGAGTGCCTCGCGGTAGAACTCGCCGGTGAAGGGGTTAAGCGAGCGCATAATATCGCCGATGGTGCGATATCCATGATCTGCTGCGTGCGGAGCGGGAGTCTTATTTGCCTTCTCGAGCACAGCTGGATTCGTCTCTTTCACCATCTGTTCGCAGAAGTCAACGCCGACCAGGTTCTCCTGGAAGATGTTATGGTCGAACATGTACTCCGCCGCCTCACCCAGATTGATAATCCACTCACCAATTGCTGGTGGCTTTACCCCATAGGCCATGTTTTGTGTATAGACCGAGCAGGTTGCGTGGTTATCACCACAGATACCGCAGATGCGGCTCGTGATGAAGTGAGCGTCGCGCGGATCTTTGCCTTGCATGAAGAGGCTGTAGCCTCGGAAGATGTGGGAGGTGCTATAGGCCTCTGCCACCCGCCGGTTCTTGAAGTCGATCTTCGTATAGATGCCCAAACTGCCAACAATACGTGTCATCGGATCCCACGACATCTCCACAAGTTGTGGCGGCTGGGTCGGGGTCTCTTCTCGTCTAACTTGCGTGCTCATGGTGCTATCTCCTTGTATTGAGCTGCTTTACACTGGTGCCGTCCCGTCATGGTCACCATCTTCCGTGGTAACCTGTTGTGAGTTCCCTCCCTTTATGCCGCCAGGAGGGCTCCTTGTTGACTGTATCGTTCGTCAACTTGCGTAGACCCCGTAGGGCTACGCCCCAATATTTAACGGCGCCCGTCGATAGCTTAGCACCTGGTGGCTCATCCATAAACGGCATGAATTTGTCCGGGAAGCCTGGCATTGTGCAGCCAATGCAGATACCGCCAACATTGGGGCAACCCCCGACTCCGTTCATCCAGCCACGTTTAGGTACGTTGCAGTTCACTACAGGTCCCCAGCAACCCAACTTAACGATACATTTGGGAGAGCCATACTCAGTAGCGAAATCACCTTGCTCGTAGTAGCCAGCTCGATCACACCCTTCATGGACGGTTTTGCCGAAGAGCCACGTCGGTCGCCCTTCTTCATCCAATGGGATCATCGGGGCCATTCCTGCTACCTGGTAGAGCAGATAGAGGAGGGTCTCCATGAAGTTGTCAGGCTGTACAGGGCATCCGGGAACATTAACGATCGGAATGCCTGCCTTGGATTTCCAGTTCCAGCCCAGATAGTCAGCGACACCCATGGCACCAGTTGGATTACCTGCCATAGCATGGATACCACCATAGGTGGCACAGGTCCCTACTGCTACCACTGCCAGGGCCTTAGGTGCTAGACGATCAATCCAATCAGACACAGGAATGGGTTGACCTGTCGCAGCGTCCGCACCGAGGGCCGCCCAGTAGCCTTCGGACTTGATCTTCTCGTTTGGGACCGAGCCTTCAAACACGAGAACAAAGGGATCGAGTTCACCCCGCTCTGCTTTATACCACCATTCCATAAAGTCTTTGCCCCACTCGTAGGCAATACACTTGTTATGGATATGAACCCTGGGGAGCCCCGGGATAGCCCCCAATACCACATCCTCGATGCTGGGCTGAGTCGCTGCAGTGACTGCAATTGTGTCTCCCTCACATCCCAATCCCTCCACGATCCAAATGATGTGGACGTCCTCCACGCCCGCTTTGGTTGCCATGTTGTACCTCCTCAAGCGCTTTTCGCTCATGGCCTTCTTAACGAAGCCAAATACTAAATAGCTGCAACTCGCAACTACTTTCAATGGAGGAGCGAGATGAGGAAACAGCCACTCATCAAGATCAAACAGAAGTCGGAGATCGTAGGGCGAGGTACTGTAGTAGGTGAACTGAACGGTAGCGGAATGCAGCAACCTCGCGCCTGTGGTCTATCAATGACCACTGTTCTTGTTCGACTCTGTCACTACTGTGAAGATAATATTGTTGCCGATTATTATAGGGTAAACAAAACGCGTGTCTTTTCTGGCTATATTTCTATTGTAAATACTCCAACTAAACACTACGTTTATGCATTTGTACCAGATTACAGCGAATTTATCAGTGAATACTTGGCACAAACTATTTCACTGCGAAAGTTTTCTCCATATTTAATCGAACAGAAGGGCGCATCTGGGAGATAGGATGCCAATGTGTTGTAGAAATTAACTAAAAGGAGAGTTCAGGGCAGCTTCCTGTGTAAACAGCACAGCGGGAAAGAGCCACATACTGCTCATCAGCAACGCACGATATTTCCCAGGCTAGCGCTAAATAATCTGCAAGCTTCGGCCTAAGCCTATTGCTTACAGTCTCTGAGCGTACACATCATAACGTACCTGCTCTAGCTCAACAAGAGCGTTCATAGGTACCCAACAAAACAGAGTATAACATATATGATTATATTTCTCAAGGCTTTTCAAGTTTTTTCAAGCAAATTCTAATCGTAATCTTATGCTTATTTAATTTAATATTGCAGAGTTAATTTATCATTAGTAGAGTTTGCACGAAAGCCTGCGACTATGAAATCTCTCACGCGACTGGCAGGCCACAAGACCTGTTGCAGCGGCCATACCAACACCTCTAATCTATGTGCATAATGGAGTAGAGGGATTGTATCAGGCAGAGGAATACCGCTTGCAAGCGCCATGGTGTTCAGCTGCAAATCGAGCTCGGCTGTCTGAAGTGACCAAGGTCCATTGTTTCCCTGTCCCTAATGCATTACCCGGTCCAGCACCATGATTTGGAGACACTATCAGAAGTAGCTTGCTGGTCGACGTTCTGGCCGCAAGCGCCTCTTTTTCTGAATCCTCGCTACATGCGGCAGTTCGCAAGATGTGTTGTTGCAGAGGGGGAGGACCTGGGGCACGGCCCCGCCCTGGGGGGCGCAACAACCCCAGGCAGCCGGCGGGGGGGGGAAGAACACGCGATGTG
>JACZCU010094399.1_pt1 | contig 16983 bp, 17 predicted proteins | sample 8641851 | NCBI WGS metagenome assembly JACZCU01 (sample SAMN15324605, study PRJNA640507) | soil metagenome | isolation source: monocropping sugarcane control | place: China: Luxin town, Laibin City, Guangxi Province | collected 2019-07-25 | depth 10cm m | reverse complement strand
GCAGATGGGGCTGGCGAACCTGGGCTTTGACTTCTCCGCGCCTGCGGCGCTTCCGAAGGATAGACATGAGTTATCCAGAATTTTTGAAGCTCGGGTGCAATTGTGATAAAGGCGCTCTGCGAGCGCCTTTATCACAATTGCACCCCCTTTTTGCTAAACATCCGAGATAACTCATGATCGGGCCTCTAGCGCGCTGAGCCAAACTGCTGCATGTGCTTGCGTTCACGCTCAAGTGCATCGGCAGGGAAGGCTTGTTCACCTCCGAGTGTACGAGCGTCGAGGGTAAGTTCGGCCGCTTCTTCCATGATGATGATCAGTTGAGCAGTAGAGAGTGGATCACGGCTGAAAGCCAGGAGGCCGTGGTTGCCCAGAAGAACCGCTGGTACCGTGGGGTGCTGCTGGAGCTGCTCTACAATATTGGTGACTGACTCCCTTGAGCCCCGAGGTGCCCAGTCCGCCACCGGAATATCCTCAGTAATACCGAAACGGAGAAACGCTTCATATACACATGGTAGGGGCTTATGGGCGAGCGCAAAGCTTGTCACGCGAGGTGAGTGGGTGTGAATGACTGCATGCACATCTTTACGCTCACGATAGACACACGCATGCATACCCACTATCTCGCGTGTAACGGGATCGATTGCACCATCTACTACGTCACCATCAAAGGTGACTACCGCCAACTGCTCTGGTGCCAGGTGCGTAATGTGGCCCGTTGACGTTAGCAGCATCTGGCCCGCTGCGGGCAATCTCACACTCATGTTGCCATGCCCGCTGTGTGACATGACCCCCGCATGAAAGAGGAGGTGCGCAGCCTGTACGGTTTGTTCCCTTAGCTCGCTATAGCTCAAATTCGTCATCAGTTCCTCTCAATTCCAATCGCATTGGTTATACCTGCTATCTCTCTCAACTATCCACCGCTAGCATGTTTTGTTCCAAAGCAAAATAGAATATTGAATAAATCCAGCCCTATTATACACTACTTCTGACGAGCGATGCTGCTTGCGCATCCTTTGCCAAGGCTTCCCAATGCTCTGTTTTTCTGCCTGCGGCGGCTGAGAGGGAAGGAAAGGGGCGAGGGCACCTCGCGCTCCGGCAGGGACGCTGCGCTCCTTGCACCCTCGCATCTTTCTTAGAATTGGAAAGCCCTGATCCTTTGCTTTGACTCCTCAGCACCTGCGGCGCTTCACAAGCATTTTATGTTGTGAGGTTGGAGCTGTGCAGCCTGTAACTGCACAGCTCCAACCTCACAATATTGGTTATATCTTGACGTGGAGAAGATACCGATCATTTACCCATTGGGAAGCCGTCAAGAGGCGTGCTTGCGCATGTATTTCATAAAGCCCCGCGCCATCGGCCCAAAATACTTGCCCTGGCGATAGAACATGACGAAGGGACGAGTCAGTTCCAGGTCGGTGATGGGCACAGAGCAGAGCACGCCGACAGCTACTTCTCTTTGCACGGCTGCGCTCGAAACGATGGCAACGCCAAGATTGGACTCAACAGCCTTTTTGACCGGCTCGGTTCCCTGAAAGTACATGGTGATTTTGAGAGAGTAGCCACGCTCACGCATGCTCTGCTCGATGAACTGGCGCGTACGTGATGTGCTCTCGGGCACAATGAAAGGCAGGGCAGCTACCTGCTCAAGGGTAAGTGCAGGCTGTTTGGCAAGTGGATGGCGCGGTGACAGGATGAGAGTGAGCAGATCGGTGCCAATAGTCTCAACGCTTAACTCGGACTGGTTGATGTTGCCACAGGCGAAGGCAAGATCAATCACTCCCTGGCGTGTCCGCTCGATCAGGCGATCTATGGCATCAATCTGTAAGAGCAGTTCACTTTCAGGATGCTGCTCTTTATATGCGGCTAAGAGCGGCGGAATGATGTACATACCACCAGTAGTATTGGCAGCGACGATCAGCCGCCCTCGAGCGGCTCCTTTTAGCTCGCCTAGCACCCGTTCCGCCTCAGCTTCCGCGTTGAGCATGGGAATAGCGCACTGGTAGAGGGCCTGTCCCTCCTCAGTGACAATAAGGCGCTGGTTGACACGCTCCAGCAGTTTGACTTGCAGGCTGCGCTCCAAGGCATGGACCTGAAGACTGACGGCGGGCTGCGTCATAAACAGCGTTTCAGCAGCTTTGGTATAGCTGCCATGTTCGACGACACTGCAGAAGATGCGCAGTTGGTGAAGGTTCATAGGCCTGCTTTAGATGTTACTATTTTTTGTGATTTGATAACCGGGTAAAAAGAAGCAAGCTTCATAGCTGTTGGTGATTGTATCACAGAACATTTTTTATTGCATAGTTAGCAGGCCTTCTGTCATGTGAGAAGCAGGCAAACTGACACAAAAAACAACATGTGTCATACGTTACAATTATGTTCTTCTTTCGTTTATATATATGTGAAGCGAATGTGCTTCACATATAACGTATTCAAGCTCATGCTTAGAGTAAATACTCGTAGTGCGTCTCAGAAGTGTGGCTAGTAGTGCGTTATTTTAGTAGAACTGTTTTCGTAACCAGCGTAACATTTACAGGGAGCCAGATTTCTGGTTCCCTATTTTTCTTGATGCCATCAGCCTCTCATCAAATGCAGTATAGTAGAGCATGCTGCTCTTCCACAAGTAGCAAAACTGATCCGCCCTACAGTACCGTCTCTTCTCACTCCAATGAGGCGTGCAAAAATCACCCAGATTAGCGATGTCCGTAGAAAAGTTTAACCGTATACTTTTCTAGGCATTTAATCGTATACTTTCCTGAGGTATTCCCTTATCAAAATGCAGAAACAACGCAACTAGTTGCGCACGAGCAAAAGGAGGGATACAGTGCAAAACGATAGACAGGAACAACAAGTTCAACGCCCGGCAGTAATAGTGACACCATTGAGGGCGAATTCCGTGAGATGTAAAATACTTTTGGAATAAGTCAAGGCGCGGGCTCATCGCATCGACTGATCATATGGTGAGTCTGCCTGAGTATCCACAGGGAATTAGTGGAAAAAAGAAGAGGCGTGTATGGCCGTCGACTATAAGGACTATTACAGTATTTTAGGAGTAGACAAAAACGCAAGCCGGGAGCAGATTCAAAAAGCGTTTCGTAAACTGGCTCGTAAGCATCATCCTGATGTCAATCCAGACGACAAAACTGCTGAGGACAAGTTTAAAGAGATTAACGAAGCCAATGAGGTCCTGTCCGATCCGGAGAAGCGCAAGAAATATGATGCCATGGTCGAAGACTACCAGCGTTATGGGACCTGGACTGGAGCGGAGGGATATGCGGGCGAAGGCCCTCAGTATTATACCATCAACGAAGAAGACCTCAACGATCTATTTGGGCAGCAATCGCCCTTTTCAAGCTTCTTTGAGACCTACTTCGGCGGTGGCGTTTCCCCCGATATGAGAAGACGTACACGTGCGACAGGCAGCACGCGGCAGCGCACCCAGCCTGTGCAAGACATCGAATCTCCCATCGAGGTGACTCTGGCGGAGGCATACCAGGGAGGAACTCGCATCATTGAATTAACAGAGGCAGATGGAAGCACCCGTCGTTTAGAGGTAAAAATTCCTGCTGGCGTAGATGAAGGCTCGCGCATTCGTATTGCAGGGCAGGGAGTCCAGGGCCCAGTAGGCCGTGGGGACCTCTACCTGAAAGTTCATGTTTTACCCGACCCACGTTTTACCAGAGAGGGAACGACGCTCCGTACGCAGGTTGATGTTCCCCTGGCAACCGCAATGTTGGGTGGAGATGTAAGGGTCACCACACCTGATGGACGCCAGCTTATGTTACGCATTCCAGCAGGGACAGCTAATGGCAGAACATTTCGTTTGCGGGGCAAAGGTATGCCTCAGTTGGGCAAGCCAGAACAGCGCGGAGACCTCTATGTTAAAGTAAATATTGTTCTCCCAACCTCGCTTAACGATGAACAACACCGCCTCTTCGAAGCCTTTGCCCGCTCTACTGGCTATTCCGAGCAGACAACAACGTAAGGAGAATGCTATGAATGAACAGCGTACCGTTCGTATCTTTATTTACCAAAGCCAGCCCACAAAGTACTACAGTGAACAAGAGATCGCAGATGCAAGCCACTTGGACATACAGGATGTGCGGCAAATATACGCGGAAGGACTGATTGAAGGGGTAGAGGTCGCGGGCGAGGAACGACGCTATAGTGAAGAAGATGTGCTTTTGCTGCGCCGCATCTTCCGCCTGCAACGTGATCTAGGAGTGAACCTGGAAGGAGCCGAGATAATTGTACGCTTACTCAAGCGCATGGAGCTTCTACAGCGCCAGCAAAAGGATCAAAGGTAAGGGCCCGAATTATCATATCCAGGAAGGATAGGCGCGGGTAGAAGGCGTAAGTGCAAGTTAGACACAACCGTCTGTAATGTGGTATACTGTAGCTGTCTCGGTGTGAGTGCATATTCTGTGCTTGCACTGCCAGGTAAGCTAGCTATTATCACCTGGAGATCCAAAGAAACTATGGGAAGCCAGGCGGAAGGGGTTTTTAATCAATGCCTAAAAAGGGTGAACTTTCAAAGACGGCGCGTGCATCGCTCGCAAACCGCGAAGAAATTAACCATCTTACCGATCGCATTTGTGCAAAGTGCGGCGAAGCTATCATGCTCAAAGAACTTCAGCCTGTAAAGGTTGCTGGCAAGGGCATGGTGTTCTATCATAAGTCACACTACAACATGCAGTAATCAAGCTTATGGTAGTAATCCATCAAGGTTAAAACACAATACAAGCCTCTGAAGATTTTTAGGGGCTTGTTTTTTTGTACAAAGATGGAGGTATCGCCCGGTGGATTCCGCCAGGAACATCACATCTGTGATGATATAGATGCGGCTATACGACTTGACAAGTCTTGCCATGGCTGGCACAATCGCATAAAAAGGTGGCGAGGTATAGAGAGCGCCCCATATGCGAGGAGAAAACACATATGATACCGTCAACCAAACACCAGGCAGAACAAGCACCATATACACAGCAGCCAGTTAGCGTGGGCTTTCAAGGTGAGCGAGGCGCTTTTAGTGACGAGGCAGTGAGAATCTATTTTGGTAAGCAGGCTGAGCCGCACCCCTTTCGCACCTTTGCTGATGTCTTCCGCGCAGTAGCGGCCGGTGAAGTTGACTATGGCCTGGTGCCCGTTGAAAATTCTCAGGCTGGCAGTATCAATGATGTCTATGATTTGCTGCGCCAGCACGACCTCTTCGTGACCGGGGAGATCAGTCAACCGGTTAATCACTGCCTCCTATGTCTACCCGGCCAATCGATCAGCGATATCAAACGCGTTATTTCGCATCCACAGGCTCTAGCGCAGAGTGATGTGTATTTACGCGAGCTTGGCACAGAGATTGTAGCCACTTACGATACAGCAGGCAGCGCAAAGATGATCCGCGAGGAAAATTTGACAGGGGTCGCTGCCGTTGCGAGCAAAGGAGCCGCAGAGCTGTACCAATTGATCATCCTGGCAGAGGACATTCAAACCATTAAGGATAACTATACGCGTTTTATCGCCCTCAGTCGCGAGCCTGCCCCGCGCCGTGAAGGTGAGGCAAAGACAATGCTAGTCATGGCGACAGCCCATCAGCCAGGCTCGCTCTACACCTGCCTGGGAGTGCTGGCCGCCAATAAGATTAATCTGCTCAAGCTGGAGTCACGTCCATCGCGGCAACGCGTCTGGGAATATGTCTTCTACCTCGACTTCGAGGGCCATCGCGACGATCCCGCGGTACGTAGTGCCCTGGCAGACCTGGCGACTCACACAACTTTTTGCAAGGTACTGGGGTCATTTGCCAGAAACGCATAAGATGTTTGCGCTTAACATTGCCACTCATTTTCTAACAGAATAAAACGACAGGGAGCGCGATTGTTCGCGCTCCCTGTCGTTTTATTCTCTATTTCCCTAACGCTTGATCTTCAGCGTATTGACAAAATTTTCCGCGAGTAATTCGTAGGCCTCGGCGTGATACTCCTCAACACGTCCATCATCACAGAGAGTGGTCAGCTGGGAATCAATAGGCAGTTGGGCCAGCAGAGGCGCGCCAGTCATATTGACCAGGTCAGTACCATTGCTTGGGCCAAAGATCTCGTAGCATTCGCCATCGGGGGTCTGGAAGTAGGCCATGTTTTCAACGACACCTACGATGACGCCTTTGAGTTGTCGGACCATATTGATACATTTCTTGACCACCATTGTCGCCAGCATCTGTGGTGAAGAGACAATGATAATGCCATCAACTGGCAATGACTGCAAAACAGTCATAGGAGCATCCGACGTGCCAGGAGGCAGGTCTACCAACAGGTAATCAAGCTGTCCCCAATCGACATCGCTATAGAACTGTTTGATAGCACTGGAGATCATGGGCCCACGCCAGACCACCGGGTCACTCTCATTTTCAAGGAACATATTCATCGACATGACCTTGATACCGCCGCGACTGGTCAATGGTTCGATACCACCATTAGGAGATTTGCCAGGCTGGCCCCTGGTGCCAAACATACGAGAGATGCTGGGGCCGGTAATATCACCGTCCAACACGCCGACCCGCAGGCCCTGACGGCGCAGGGAGACGGCCAGCAGACCGGTAACCAGAGACTTCCCAACGCCACCTTTACCACTCATAACCGCAATGACCTGTTTAATCTTGCGATCCGGGCTAGCAGTAGACATTTGCAGGGGAACACCACGTCCCACAGGAGCCTTTTTTGGTGCCACCGAAGTTGGTTGTCCGTTGGCAGCGGCATTCAGGTCTTGGAGTAATAGATCAAGTTTTTCTGGGCTAAAGCGGTGCGTACGCGCACCTCCAGCTACACTTTCGCGTGAGCCAACAGCACAGGCCGTACACGGCAGTCCATGTCCGTGAAAGACTTTGACCGTTGCCGGGTGCCTGGTGACCACATCGTGAATAATCATATCGGCAGTTATAGTTTCCGCCATGTACCATTTCCCTCTCAAGAGTATCTTCGAATAGGTTACCTATGTTGCTCTTGGTATAGTAGTGCGAGATAAGCATGAATAAAATATCTTAATTCCGACCTCTACGCTCTGATATTATAGCACAGCACAGCCAACAGTGCCAAAACTCTCCTTATATTCCTTGTTCTCTTCGATGAACTGCCAGCAAAGCTGCTTCTGCACGCTCTGCTTCTTCCATTACCAGCTTTTGTGATGCGTGTGCTGCAACGGGCGGCACACGCATCACATGTGTTTGGTTGGCTCAAGGCGCTCTGAGAGCGCCTTGAGCCAACCAAACACATGTTTCAAAACTTTGCTATGATTCATTTCCGTTTTATCCCCAGCGTTGTCTGATTTTGGGGAGGATCTCCTTGGAGTAAAGCTGGAGGAAACGCGACTGGTCTTCAGTTGGCGAATGGAAGATCAAATGGGTGAAGCCGAGTTCAATATAAGGTCGAATCTGCTCTAGATGCTCTTCCACATCATTGGAGACGAGCCAGCGACGATGTGCCTGATCGGCAACCTCAGCGGCCCTACGCTCCATCTCACGCGCATCATGGATCTTCACCTTGTCTTCCGCTGGCAGGGCCAAAGCAGCCCAGATGCGTGTGTCAGCAAGAGCGCGCTCCTTGTCGGTATCGAACGATACTTTGACCTCGATGGTTCGCTCGATGCTGTCTGGGTCTTTGCCCGCAGCCTCTGCTCCTTCTTCGAGCGCTGGTAAGAGTTTTTCACTGTAAAGTTCGTAGCCTTTGCCAGAGGTGCAGATAAACCCATCACCAGCCCGTCCAGCGAACCTGGCTGCGACCGGTCCACCTGCACTGATATAAATAGGAACAGGCTGCTCGGGTTTATCGTAAATCGTAGCATTCACGGTCTTATAATACTGGCCCTCGAAAGCGACGAGATCTTCTGTCCATAGCTTCCTAATCAATGTTACAGCTTCGCGTAAACGGGCCAGGCGCTCTTTCGTTTCTGGCCATTCCACACCTGTCACTGCTACCTCGTTTAACGATTCACCAGAGCCAACGCCCATGATGATACGTCCGGGATGGAGTACACCAAGCGTACCAAAGGCCTGCGCAACAACGGCTGGCTCGTAGCGGAATGTTGGAGTCAGTACGCTGGTGCCAAGCACAACGCGTTTCGTGCGTTCACCTGCGGCCCCCAGCCAGACGAAAACCTGCGGCGCATGCCCATTAGTATGCCGCCAGGGTTGGAAGTGATCGCTCACCCAGACACTATCGAAACCACGGGCTTCAGCCTCGACCGCATAGTCGAGTAGGCGCCGTGGCCCAAACTGTTCTGCCGACGCTTTATAACCAAGTTTCAATGGATATTTTGCCATTGCTTTCGAATCTCCTGTCTTCTTTCAGCACGATGACGTGGACCCACTACTATGTTACAACAAAAGAAGGCGCTCGAATTATTGCCTGGATACCTGACATATATAATTATGAACACATGCTAAAAAACATGAGTTATCTCGGATTTTTAGAAAAAAAAGTTCTTTCTAGTGGAGGCCGCTGTGTTACGGCGGCCTCCACATCTTTTTGTGTTGGTGGGTGGCTTCGCCGCCCACCAACACAAAAAGATGTATGATTGTGATGAAGGCGCTCTGCGGGCGCCTTCATCACAATCATACATGAGTTTCAAAAATTCGGGATAACTCATGATAGTACAGCAGAATACTAAGCTGTTTGAATCGAGGCTACTCCCTGCAAGCCCAGCTCTTCGGTAGATTGCTGGCGCATCTGGAATTTTTGAATTTTGCCTGTGACGGTCATAGGGAAATCATCCACGAACTTGATATAGCGGGGAATCTTGTAGTAGGCGATCTGTCCCTTGCAGAAGTCCTTGAGTTCTTCCTCGGTGACCTGCTCACCGGCTTTAACTTTGACCCAGGCCATAATCTCTTCACCGTACTTGGCGTCGGGTACGCCGATGACCTGGACATCACTGACCTTGGGATGGGTATACAGGAACTCTTCGATTTCGCGCGGGTAGACATTCTCACCACCGCGAATGATCATATCTTTAATGCGACCCACAATGTTGATGTAGCCTTCCGTGTCCATGGTTGCTAGGTCGCCAGTGTGCATCCAACGTGCCTTGTCGATAGCGTCGACGGTGGCCTGCTCATTATTCCAGTAGCCAAGCATAACGCTATAGCCACGTGTGCAAAGCTCACCTGGTTTGCCGATGGGTACTATCTGATCGGTCGCGGGATCGATGATTTTAATCTCAAGATGTGGATGAATTACACCAACCGTGCCGACGCGTTTATCGAGGGGAGAATCTATTCGCGTCTGGGTCGAGACCGGGCTGGTCTCGGTCATGCCATAGCAGATCTCAACCTCGCTCATATGCATCAGGTTAATGACCTTTTTCATCACCTCAACCGGGCAGGGCGAACCGGCCATTACACCTGTACGCAAAGAGGTTAGATTAAACTTGGCAAAGTCAGGATGGGCCAGTTCGGCAATAAACATGGTTGGAACGCCATAGAGAGCAGTACATTGCTCTTCTTCGACTGTCTGCAGTACAGATAGAGGATCAAAACCCTCCGCGGGATAGATCATAGTCGCGCCATGAGTGATACAGCCAAGATTGCCCATAACCATACCAAAACAGTGGTACAGGGGCACGGGTATACATAGCTTGTCCTTGTGAGTAAAGTTTTGCAGGCGCGCCATAAAATATCCATTGTTCAAAATGTTGTGATGGCTCAGTGTCGCACCTTTGGGGAAGCCGGTTGTACCGCTGGTGTACTGGATATTGATGGGATCATCGAATTCCTGCTCGCGCTGGCGCTCGTTGAGCTGCTCATCGCTAATGGATGCACCCATGTTCATCAATTCATCCCAACTGAACATACCAGGAACCTTTTCCGAGCTCATGCGAATGACCGTCGTCAGCTCTGGTAATTTCTCGGCTTTGAGCTGTCCTGGCTCGCTTTGAGCCAGTTCTGGCGCCAGCGTAGTAATCATCTCGGTATAGTTGGAGGTCTTGAAGGCAGGAGAGATAACGATAGCGCTACATCCCGACTGTTTGAGAGCGTATTCAAGCTCGTGTAAACGGTAAGAGGGATTGATATTGACGAGGATTACGCCAATTTTGCTGGTAGCGAACTGAGTAATGCACCATTCAGCCCGATTGGGAGACCAGATACCGATACGCTGGCCTTTTTGAAACCCCAGGTGTAGTAAACCTTTCGCACACTTGTTGACTTGAGCCTGCAACTCGCGGTAAGTCAGGCGGATACCTTGATGGCGCGAAACCAGGGCGGGATGATCAGGAAATTTTTCGACAGTCTGGTCGAACATGTCACCAATTGTCAGGCCAAGCAACGGTGTATCGCTAGTACCATTGGTGTAACTCCAACGACGCTCAGTCTGGTCTGTGGATGAGCTAGAGCGATTTTCTTCCATCACCTGCATAGTATGAGGCCTCCTCCAGTAATTTGTGTAGATGATTTCTACGAAGCATTTTTGTTGCCAGTGGAACGGATGTAGGCATGTTATCTCTCCTATATGTAGTATGTAGCTATTCAGGTCGTCGCACCACCTCCGGTGGCTTCCTCTGGTGGAGTGCTGCGGGTGGTGCAGCCAGTGGTTGCACCACCCGCAGCACTCCACCCTACTTGCGAAGCGCCGCACGCGCTGAGGAGTCAAGCCAAGAGGGGACCTGAAGAGTTACTCCTAATATAATAAAGTGAGTAGACTCATCCTAGTTGCCTCTCATGTATCTAAGAGTAACCGATGTTAGGATGAAAATCAATGTTTTACCGGTGATGAGGCCGAGGCAAACTCTGAGGTATAGCTACTGCGTGATGCATAAAAGTACGGAGGTATAACTATTGCGTGATGCATAAAAGTACGTTAGTATATTGTTCTTAGAAGCATTACAGGCTCCTGATCGTCATTGCTCAGCTTCTTGCTAAAAGATGTAGTGTTTCACGATGGATGTATGGTATGGTATAAAGGAAAAGTACATGGAAGCAGAAAACGAAACATTGTATTTCAAACAAGTATCACTCTTTGCTGACCTTGCTGATGAAGATATTCGCGACTTAATGGTCGTAGCAAGACGTCGCACATATCGCAGTGGCGAGGTTATTTTTCACCGTGACGATCCTGGTCAGGTGCTCTATATAGTCAAGGAAGGCAAAGTTAAAGCCTGTTTGATTAGCCCTGATGGACAGGAAATCACCTTAGCCGTCTTTGGGAAGGGTGAGTGTTTCGGAGAACTTACAATGCTCGATGGCCTTCCACGCTCAGCCGACGCGGTAGCGATGGAAAAGGTCGAGTGTTATACCCTCCAACGGAGTGATTTCCACAAGGCCATTATCAAAAATCCTAAAATCGCCATACAAGTACTGGAAAGTATGTCTAAGCGGTTACGCACTACCGATCAAATGGTCGAAGATTTAATCTTCCTGGACGTCTATGGGCGAGTGGCAAAAAAGCTGTTGGAGCTGGCTGATATGCATGGTACAAAAGTCGCAGATGGTACCCGCATTGATGTACGCCTGACACAGCAAGAAATTGCTGCAATGGTGGGAGCTTCACGCGAAAGCGTCAACAAAGTTATGGGATACTTCACCGATAAAAATTTCATTAGCACCGATAAACATAGAATAACACTTCATCGCATCACCGATTTGAAGCGACGAATTTATTAGACTGCCCTGTGCTGATTAGCGATACCATACCCTGACCATTAGACAACGGTGTTACCCATAATTGCAGCAAAACGTCTCAAAGTTGGTTAAGACAATGAGAGATGTCTTGATATTGGAGAATTATATTATCCTTGGGAAAAATGACGATGCCTATAGAAGAAAAGAGCAAACAAACAAGCGAATTGATTACTCCTTCACTAAGTGAGATACCATCCGCTCCTCACGACTTTGGGGTTCGCAGTCGCATATTTGCGCTCATAAAGGCGATGCGTCCGCGACAGTGGACTAAAAATCTCGCACTTTTCGTAGGACTGGTATTTGCTCAACAGCTATTCACGCTGACATCTTTTGAGCGTGCCACTCTTGCCTTTGTAGCGTTCTGCCTGGCTTCAAGCGTTATCTATCTGTTGAACGACCTGCTCGATTTAGAAAATGACCGCAAGCACCCGGTGAAACGCCTTCGTCCGCTAGCCTCAGGTAGCCTACCAATTTCATGGGCTGTCGTCACAATAGGTATTCTTTTAGGACTATGTGCCGGGATAACCTCACTGCTTTTCACGATCCCAGTATCTACCGATACCTTTGCTCGCTTAGGCGGGGCCAACTTGCTTTTTATCCTTACCATAGCAACCTACCTGATATTAATGGTCTTCTACAGCATCCGCTTAAAACATGTAGTGCTCCTGGATGTGTTTATTATTGCCAGCGGTTTCGTGCTGCGTATTCTAGCAGGAGCCGTCGTTATTCCCGTTTCTATTTCACCATGGCTCTACCTGGTGACCATCCTCTTATCATTGTTCCTCGCTCTCAATAAGAGGCGTCATGAATTGGTCCTTTTACAAGAAGAGGCCAGTAATCACCGCCAAATTCTGAAAGAGTATAGCCTGCCTATGCTCGACCAGATGATCACAATTGTGACGGCGGCAACTTTTATGTCCTACAGCCTCTATACCTTCCAGGGTCCAACGGGGAATCATCGTCTCATGCTTACTATTCCATTCGTTCTTTATGGTATGTTCCGCTACCTGTATCTTGTCTATATGCGCATGGAAGGTGGAAGCCCCGAAGAAGTGTTACTACGCGACCGGCACATGCTGGGGACCGTTGTGTTGTGTGTGGCTATTATTATCGCTGTGCTTTACGTAATACCAAAGTAAGGGGGCATAGGTTTGCTTACGCGTCAAATACGTACTGGTATAATTTTTTCTTTAGTGCTGGCCTTCGTTGTCACGACTGCCATTGCTCTTTATGCAGACCTTCCCCAGATGATTAGAGCGCTCGCTCGTTTTCGTTGGGAATTTTTGCCAATAATTCTGGCCCTTACCCTCTTCAATTACATCTGCCGTTTTTTCAAATGGCAGTACTATCTGAAGCGTCTTAAAATAGCTGTTCCCTGGGTAAAAAGCTTTTTGATCTTTATTTCCGGTCTCTCTATGGCCATTACGCCCGGTAAGGTAGGCGAACTACTAAAATCTTATCTCTTGAAACGCTCGACCGGGGCACCTATCAGTTATACATCTCCGGTGATTATGGCGGAACGCTTAAGCGATGGCATTGCCATGCTGCTGTTAGCAGCAACAGGCCTGGTTCTCTACCGTTTCGGTTGGGAACTGCTGCTTGTATTGTTGATCGTTGGCCTGACAGGAATCATGATCATTCAAAATCGCCGCCTATCATTAGCCATCCTCAGTTATGGGGAGCGCCTACCGCTGGTGGCACGCATTGCACATTTGATTCGTGCTTTTTACGAAAGCGCTTATACATTATTGCAATGGCGACCTCTGCTGTTCGCCGTGACTATTGGTGTTATTTCATGGTCTGGAGAATGTATAGCTCTGTTTTTTGTGCTTACCGGTCTGGGGGTTGCGCCTACACCTGATCTATTGATTAAGTCTACCTTCATTTTATCTGTTTCATCGTTGATCGGATCGGCCTCTGGCCTTCCAGGGGGCTTAGGCACAGCCGATGGTAGTATGTTGGGGCTAACTCGTTTGCTTGTAACGACATCAGCAACATTGGGAGGAGCAGCAACGCTGCTTATTCGTCTCTGTACGCTATGGTTTGGGCTAGGATTAGGAGTCGTGGCCTTACTCATCTTTCGCTCTACCCAGCATACCGATTTTGCGAATGAACATGAGAATGGCTTGGACGAGAAAAAACAACAACCTACTAGCACCTTGCCGGAGCATGAACGCCTTGATGATTTACGCCCGGCGTCTGCTGCGACGAGGAATGGAGACAAAGCTTTATGAAAACATTGATTATTATTCCGACATATAACGAATTAGACAACCTGCGTCCACTTCTGGAGCAAATATTCTCGTATGTACCTGATACAGATGTGCTCATTGTCGATGACAATTCACCTGATGGCACAGGTAAATTGGCAGACGAGATGTCCCAGCAGAACCCACAGGTACTTGTGCTACATCGCGCAGGTAAACAAGGTCTGGGCACTGCCTATATTGCGGGTTTTAATTACGCAATTGCACATGGCTACGATGCGGCCTTCGAGATGGATGCTGATTTCTCTCATGATCCACGCTATTTACCCGACTTCCTCAAGGCGATCGAATATGCAGACCTGGTCATCGGTTCTCGCTACATTCCTGGAGGAGACACGCCTAACTGGTCACTGTTGCGCCGCTTTATTAGTGGTGGGGGCAACCTTTTTGCGCGCTTTATGCTGGGCATTCCCGTACATGACTGCACAGCAGGCTTCCGCTGCTATCGGCGCAAGGTTTTAGAGAGCATCGACCTGGACACAGTTCAGACGCAAGGCTATGCATTTCAGGTGGAGCTCGCTTATAGAACGACTCGCCTGGGCTTCAAGGTCGTTGAAACGCCTATCGTGTTTATGGATCGGCGAGTTGGTAAATCCAAGATGTCGTCCGCCATCTTCTTAGAAGGCTTCCTCTGGGTACTGCGGACACGCCTTAGCAAGAAGCCTCCTGTACGTCGTGTGCTCCAACAACAAAGCGATAACCAGCCAAATAGCGTTACGCAGACTTCACAGGAAGAGGAAGTGTCTTCAGTAGCGCAGAATTAGCACAGCCAGGTAGAGAAAGAAGGTCATCCCTTTAACGACGGTGGGATGACTTTTTTTTGCCGCCTTTTGAGGAACGATATGGCAATGGCTCGTCATCGAGATCAAATGACGGGTCTAAGCCGTACTCGCGGCGTTTAGTCAAACGATGGCGTGCACGCAGTTCAACATCACGAGAAGGGGCATTTAGCTGGCGTGTGAGCTGGTTGACGGTATGGGCGCTGCCATGTTGCTGCGTAACAGACTGTCGTACCTCCCCATCATTACTGTACAGCTCCACCTCTCGATTTACTGAGCGCGCTTCACGCGCCAGGCGCGCAATAACACTATCGGCGGTCTCATTATAACGAGAATAGATAATACAAATACGTCGCTCATGGCTTACTTGCTCACTGGGACCGTCTCCATCGAACACCACGAAAACATGATGAGGAGTATGGCGGTAACGGCTGACAAGTTGGGTGATCAGGGCAGCGCGAGCGGCCGCGAGGTTCTTCACCTCAATGGCCCGGAACGCGGGGCTATTCTTTATAATATTGTAGCCATCAACCAGGATATCGCGGGACACGGCGCTCATCCCCCACTCGTAGCTCTACCAATGCAACTGTCTTACCAGGTACGTAAGATACGCTATCTCGCTATGAATGTCAATGTGAAGTATATGCATAATCTGTATATTTGCCGTCAATGAAAACTCGGCCAGGCCTATCAGAAGGAGGATGACGAGCAATAGTGTGAAAACGATAGCTGTCAGCAGCCGTTCCACTACTTTGAAAAAACGCTCCAATGGCAGGAGAGATTCCTGCTCCTGTTCTTGTGCCGCTTCCTGTTCGTCTAAAGGTATCACTGGTATATAGTAGGTCACTCCACGTGCGCCTTTCCCAGGTTGATTTGCTGGTTGGTTATTAGCAGGCGCAGGCTGTCGAGGCAAGTTTGCAGGTACGTTAAGGGATTTTGAGGAAAGAGTTGAGTCTGCCTGGAAACGGCCATGGCTTACGCACAACAGGGCGGAGGTAGAGAGGTTCGCGCGAGGAGTATCTGTGTGATGAATGGGAGAAAAGATGGCACCTTTGAGCTGTGGAGCTTCAGCGCGAAAGGGTAAATGAACCTCCTGCGCACACGCTCCACACACACCATGCAGTGTATCCCAGCATTCAGGACAGGCTAACCTACGACAACGAAAACAGAAGCGGCAGACTCTCATAAACAGCGTCTCCAGGGTGGTAGCAGATATTTGCATGAGGCTCTGATACGTTGGCGAGGGGGCAAAAGCCGCATCACATATAGTACAGGTAATGGTAAGGGCTTCAGCAGCCTCATTAGCCATAGCATGAGGCTTCTTATCTGGCGATTGGGAAGAAGAAGTTGGTATCATACAGTCTCCTACCATAAGTAGCGACCAGCAATTTTCGGCCTGCTCCGTGTCAACTCAAATGAAAATGTCACCGAGCGAGTGATTTTGAGGACAACTTATGCTAAAGATATTGCTGTTCATGTATACTTGTATATTTGTCCGCAGGTAATCTGCCTTCCAGTGTTAATTTCATTATACCCAGGGAGCTTAAATTGGCGTAGAGAGCGAAGCGAATATAGTTGAAGAGATGCAATTTTTCGGCTAAAGGCGAGTAAAAGCAAATTGGTGGATAAAAGGGGTTGACAGGAACGCGCTTGTCTGGTATTATCCTACTCGCAGTGGATGAACTGAAGATTATCCAAAGCAAACCAGGAGCCGTGGTGTAGTGGTCTAACATGTCTGCCTGTCACGCAGAAGATCGCGGGTTCGAATCCCGTCGGTTCCGCCCTAAGTAGAGAGCGTAACAAGCGTACGGCTCTCTACTTTTCGCTCTCCTCTCCTCACCTGTCCTTTTGCATCAACCGCCATATGGCGCCGTGCGACACGCCAAAGTGCTTCGCCACCTGCCGCAGCGAGTACCCCTGCTCTATGAGCAGCCGCGCCTCGTACTGCTGAAGCGCCGTCAGACTTGGAGCTTGTGGAGGCGGAAAATGAGGATAGTCCCGCTGATCTCTCCTATCCGGCAGACACTCGGAACGCAACCAGAGGCCATTATCCCTCTGCTCCCATTGGGCCGTGGCCTCCAGACCCAACGCCAATACGGGCAAAACATCCGCGCGAGGAAGAAGGCCAACGATAGCCCGCCGTTCTAGATCGTAGATCAGCCCTTCGATCATCAAGAGTGACCAGACCATATCACGCCGTTCCTCGATCGTTGCTTCACTCCAATAATCCTGTGCTGGCTACTTGAGGCATCTGCCAAAAAAGGGAGGGTTTAATCTCTTC
>JACZCU010008732.1_pt1 | contig 17023 bp, 12 predicted proteins | sample 8641851 | NCBI WGS metagenome assembly JACZCU01 (sample SAMN15324605, study PRJNA640507) | soil metagenome | isolation source: monocropping sugarcane control | place: China: Luxin town, Laibin City, Guangxi Province | collected 2019-07-25 | depth 10cm m | reverse complement strand
GCTGTCGTGGCGAAGCCACGCAGCGAAGCACGCACACTCGCCACTTGCCCACACGCGCGCTCAACTGCGGCGACGCCCACCCGCACACGCATTCCTCGCCATGACGCGCGCGAGGCGGTCGCCGTCAGCTTGCAGCGTGCACTTCGGCCGCGCAGCCGCGCGTCAGCGCGCTGCCGACGGCCGAAGTCGCGCTCAACTGCGCAGCGCTGTGCGCTGCGACAGTTGCAGCGCTAGAATGCGCGGCCTATGTCGTCCCGGGTGACGTTTCAGTCCCTGATCCTCCGGCTCCAATCCTTCTGGGCCGAACGCGGCTGCATGATCGAAACTCCTCTCGATCTCGAAGTCGGCGCCGGCACCATGCACCCCGCCACGTTCCTCCGCGTCCTCGGCCCCGAACCATGGAATGTTGCGTACGTCCAGCCTTCCCGCCGTCCGGCAGACGGTCGTTACGGAGATAACCCGTTCCGTCTGGGCAAGCACTACCAGTTTCAGGTCATCCTGAAACCCTCCCCGCTGAACGTTCAGGATCTCTACCTCGACTCTCTCCGCGCTATCGGTCTCGATCTCACCAAACACGACATCCGCTTCGAGGAAGACAACTGGGAATCCCCCACCCTCGGCGCATGGGGCGTCGGCTGGCAGATCCTCCTCGACGGCATGGAGATCACGCAGTTCACCTACTTCCAGCAGGCCGGCGGCATCGACCTCGCGCCGATCTCCGCGGAGATCACCTACGGCCTCGAACGCCTGACGATGTTCCTCGCGCGCAAGAGCTCAATCTTCGACATTGAGTGGACGAACGACGTGCCGTACGGCGCGGTGCGCAAGCAGGACGAGTTCGAATTCTCGAAGTACTACTTCGAACACGCCGACATCGATCTGCACTGGAAGCTTCTCGATGCATACGAAGCCGAGGCACGACGCTGTCTCGATGAGAAGCTCGTGCTTCCCGCGTACGACTTCACACTCAAGTGCTCGCACATGTTCAACACTCTCGATGCGCGCGGCGCGGTTTCCGTGACGGAGCGCGTCGGCGTGATCAAGCGCGTGCGCGACCTGGCCGTGCGCTGCGCCGAGGGATACCTCGAGGCGCGCAAAGAGCTGGGATTCCCGCTGCTGCAGGCGGTGACCGCCAATGGCTGATTACTTTTTCGAGCTTCTCACTGAAGAGATTCCCGCGTGGATGCATGACGCTGCATCTACGCAGTTGCACACCAAACTGAGCCAACTTGCGCTGATCCTCGGTCATCAGGATTCAACGCATGCAGTGCGCGTGGCGACGACTTCACGGCGAATCGTGTGCCTGATCACCGATCTCCAGTTAAAAGAGGAAGAGCGCGTAGAAAACCTGAAGGGACCAGCCCACAAGGTTGCTTATGACTCCGAGGGTCAGCCAACACCAGCGCTGTTGGGATTCCTCCGAAAACAGAACGCACGTATCGAAGATGTCGTGGACAGCGGAGATGGGTATGTGCTGGTAAAAAGGACCGTTGCGGGTAGAGACACCCGCGATGTCCTCCACGAACGCATCCCCGAAATCATCGAAGGCATTCGCTGGCCGAAGATGATGACCATTTACGCCGGCGATCGCTCGTACTCCTACATTCGACCCGTGCACTCGGTCATCTCGATTTTCGATGGCCAGCACCTGCCGCTCTCGATCTTCGGCATCGCCTCCGGAACCTCCACCGTCGGCCATCGCACACTCGCGCCGAAATCGTTCGACGTCACCTCGTACAACGAGTACGTCTCGAAACTCGAGCTCGCGCGCGTAGTCGTCGATCCCGCACGGCGTCGTGAAGTCATGGCCGCGCGTGCGCGCACGCTGGCGAATGAAGTTGGAGGCACACCGTCCACCGACGCCACGATCTGGTCGCAGTGGCAATACCTCACCGAATACCCCGGCGTCGTGCGCGCCGAGTTCCGCCGCGATTACCTCGCGCTGCCGGAAGAAGTACTCGTCACGGTCATGCGCGTGCATCAGAAGCAACTTCCGATTCGCGATCGCGATGAGCGACTCACGAACTCGTTCCTCGCCGTGCTCGATAACGAAGGCGATCCGGAAGGCAACGCCGCGTACGGCAATTCGTTCGTCACCAACGCACGCTTCGCCGACGCGCAGTTCTTCTACGAAACCGATCGCCGCAAAAAACTCGAAGAGCGCCTCGAACAACTCGAGCATCTGCAGTTTCAGGAAAAGCTCGGCAACTATCGCGACAAGACGCGGCGCATCGAACAGATCGCGAACGGCATCTGCGATCTCGCAAACATCGATAAGAGCGACGTCGCCATCGCGGCGCAGCTTTGCAAAACCGATCTCGTCACGGAGATGGTGAAGGAGTTCACCGATCTTCAGGGTCACGTCGGCGGCATCTACGCGCGCGAAGAAGGTCAGCCCGACAGCGTGTGGCAGGCGATCTACGATCACTATCGTCCAGTGAGTCTCGACGACGCGCTGCCGCGCACCACATCCGGTGCGGTGGTCTCGCTCGCCGATCGCATCGACACGCTCGTTGGCTTCTTCTCGATCGGCGCGAAGCCGACCGGCTCGAAGGATCCGTTCGGGCTGCGCCGCGCGGCGCAGAGCGTCGTGCAGATTCTGTTGAATCGCGACAAGCGCGAGATCCGCATCGGCATCGATCAATTGATCGACCTCGGCATCGCCGCCTACGGCGCTGGCGCCACGAATGTGAAATCCGATTTGCTCGCGTTCTTCGCCGAGCGCGTGCGCACCATCCTCGAAGCATCCGCTGTGTGGCTCTTCCGCTACGACGAGATCGCCGCGGCGATGGAATCAGGTTGGTCCGCATCGCTCACGGATCTCGTCGATCGCATCAGCGCGCTGAAAGCCTCGCGCACCGACGCGAACTTTCTCTCGATTCTCGATTCCGCGAAACGCATCGCGAACATCACCGAGTCGCATACGTCGACGCGCGTCGATTCGACGAAGCTCGAGCATCCGACCGAGCGCCGTCTCGCGGAGCTTGCGGATCTCGTCACGAGCCAGCTCGATGAGTTGATCGCGGGACGCCAGTATCGCGTCGCGCTCGAATCGTTCGCGGCGATGGCGCCGGAGCTCGAAACATTCTTCAAGGATGTGATGGTCAACGTCGAGGATCAAAGCGTGCGGGCGAATCGCATGTCGCTGCTGCGCAAAGTCGGTGGCGCGGTGATGAAGATCGCCGACGTCACGAAGATCGTCGTCGACCGCAGCAACTATCGCGCGTGAACCGCAAAGCCGTCGCCGTTCTGCTCTGTCTCCTCGCGCTCGGATGCGAACGCGAGGAACCGGAGACCGTGACGACGAGCACCGGCGCGGTGCCGCGATACACGACCGAGCACGAGCCGGACGTCGACACCGACAATCTTCTCAATCTCGCATACGGCGCGAGCGTTGTCTCGCGCACCGCCGAAGCGATCCTCGACGCATCGGCCGTGCACTCGATCGATTCCACGATTCGCACGGGCTGGATGTCGCCGCCGGCGAGCCCCACGCAGACGTTCGTTTTCTCGCTGCTCGCGCCCGCACGCATCACGCAGGTTGGAATCACTCCGCCGGAATCGGACGATCAGGCGCCGACGTCCGTCACGTTCGAAGTGTCTGCAGACGCGACGCATTGGCGCGCGTTGAAAACGATCGCGACGAAAGGCGGCAAGGAGCCGCAGCTCGTCGACGTGCCGCCTACAGTCGCGCAATACATTCGCACCACGACCGCGGGCAAGGACACGATCGTGGTGCGATCGTTTCACGCGATCGGCGAAGAGCTGAGCGCGCCGCCGTTCCCGCCGATCGAAGGATGCTGGCGCATCAATGAAGTGCCTGCGCGAATCGTTCGCGATGGCACCACGATCACCGGCATTCTCGCCACGAATCCGCCAACACTCCTCGACGGCGGCACGAACGGTCGCGTCGTGGAGCTGATGTGGACGCAGGGTCCGATGTGGGGCTACGGCGCGATCACGCTTGCACCGAATGCGGCGACGCTCTCCGGCATTCGCATTCACGAAGAGATCTCGACGCAGCAGTACGCCGAAGGATGGTTCGGCGATCGCATCCCGTGCGATGGCGTGACGCTGAATCCGCCGCGGCCCGGCACGTTGCATTCGCGCGCGCCGCAGGATCGCTGGTCGATGTTCGGAATCTTCTTCGATGGCAATGATCGTGTTGCGATCGACCCGAGTCGCGCGGCCCTCGATGCGCTCGCGAAACGAATCGCGGCGGAACCCTCGCAGCGGTTTCGCATCGTTGCGCACGAGCTTCGCAGCGCGGGCGCGGCAGAGAATCAGCAACGCACGGAAACGCGCATCGCATCGATGCGCGAGACATTGCAATCGAGAGGGATCGACGTGTCGCGCATCGACTTCGTTGCCGCGGGATCGGAATGGAAGGAACCACCGATCGAAACCGCGCTGCAGCGCCTGATGGCGAGCCGCATCGACCTCGAGCGTTTTGGAAGATAATCGCGCGCGCTATGAGCACTGCGGAGAGTGAGAAGTACGTTTACTACTTCGGCGACGGACATGCCGAAGGCAACGCGAAGATGAAAGAAGTTCTCGGCGGCAAAGGCGCAGGCCTCGCCGAGATGACCAACATCGGCGTTCCGGTTCCTCCCGGATTCACGATCTCGACCGGCGTCTGCACGTATTTCTACGAGCATGACAAGAGCTATCCGCCGCAGTTGCAGCAAGCGGTCGCGGAAAATCTCGGCAAGGTCGAAGCATCGGTCGGCCGCAAGTTCGGCGATCGCGAGAAACCGCTGCTCGTTTCGGTTCGCTCGGGTGCACGCGCATCGATGCCCGGCATGATGGACACGATCCTCAACCTCGGGCTCAACGACGAGACCGTGCAGGGACTCGCGAGATCGTCCGGCGACGAACGCTTCGCACTCGATTCGTATCGACGCTTCATTCAGATGTACTCGGACGTCGTGCTCGAGATCGATCGCGAGCACTTCGAGCACGAGCTCTTCGCGTTGCGCGATCGCGTCGGCGCACAAACCGACGCGCAGATCCCCGCGGAGTCCCTGCGCGAGCTCGTCGCCACGTACAAGAACATCGTTCGCGAAAAACTCGGCAAAGACTTTCCGCAGGACGTGAACGAACAGCTCTGGGGCGCGATCGGCGCAGTGTTCAACTCGTGGCACAACCAGCGCGCGATCACGTATCGCAAGCTCAATCAGATTCCTGACGACTGGGGCACCGCGGTCAACGTGCAGTCGATGGTCTTCGGCAACATGGGCGATGACTGCGCGACCGGCGTTGCGTTCACGCGCAATCCATCGACGGGCGAGAAGAAATTCTTCGGCGAGTATCTGCCGAACGCGCAGGGCGAAGATGTCGTTGCAGGCATCCGCACGCCGCTGCCGATTTCGAAAGCGCAGGTGGTAGGCGATGAAAAGTCGCTCGAAGAAGCGCTGCCCGATGTGTACGAGCAACTCGTCGACGTCTACAAAAAACTCGAAGCGCATTACCGAGACATGCAGGACATCGAGTTCACGATCCAGTCGCGGAAGCTGTACCTGCTGCAAACGCGCACCGGCAAACGCACCGGCTTCGCCGCGGTGAAGATCGCGTGCGACATGGTCGACGAAGAGCTGATCACGCACACGGAAGCAGTCGAGCGCGTCGAAGCAGGACAGATCGTGCAGCTCCTCGCGCCGGTGTTCGACGCGAGTGAAAAAGCAAAGACTCTCAAAGGCGGACGACTCCTCGGCCGCGGACTTCCTGCAGGACCTGGCGCAGCGACGGGACGCATTGCATTCAGCGCGGAGCGTGCAGTGGCGATGGCAAAAGAAGATGCCGTGATTCTCGTGCGCATCGAAACCTCGCCGGAAGACATCGCCGGCATGCACAGCGCGGCCGGCATTCTCACGACGCGCGGCGGTCTCACGTCGCACGCGGCCGTCGTCGCGCGCGGCATGGGACGTCCGTGCATCGTCGGCGCCGGTCATCTCAAAGTCGATTACAGCAAAGGCGAGTTGCGCAGCGAAGGACACGAGCCGCTCGAAGAAGGCGACTGGCTTTCGATTGACGGCACGACCGGCGAGATCATCGGCGGCAAGCTCGCAACGCGTCCGTCGGAAGTGATTCAGGTGCTCATCGAAAACTCGATGAAGACCGAGGAGTCGGAGACGTTTCGCAATTTCCATCGGCTGCTGCAATGGGCCGATGAGATTCGCACGCTCGGCATTCGCACGAACGCGGACACGCCGAATGACGCACGCGTCGCACGACTCTTCGGCGCCGCGGGCATTGGTCTGTGCCGCACGGAGCACATGTTCTTCGCGGAGGAGCGCATCCTGCGCGTGCGCGAGATGATCCTCGCGCGCAACGAAGCAGGACGACGCAAAGCGCTCGACGAGTTGCTGCCGTTCCAGAAGAGCGATTTCGAAGGAATCTTCCGCGAGCTCGCAGGAATGCCGGTGACGGTGCGTCTGCTCGATCCGCCGCTGCACGAGTTCCTGCCGCAGACCGAAGCGCAGATCTCGTCGGTCGCGCGCGAGATGAACTGGGGCTTCATCGAGCTGCGCAACAAGGTCAATCAACTGCACGAGCTGAATCCGATGCTCGGCCATCGCGGCTGCCGCCTCGGCATCACGTATCCCGAGATTTACGAGATGCAGGTGCGCGCGATCTTCCAGGCCGCGTGCGACGTGAAGAAAGACGGCGTCGACGTGCATCCCGAGGTCATGATTCCGCTGGTCGGGACCGTGAAGGAGTTGCAGCTCACTGCTGACATGACCCGTCGCGTCGCCGCGGAAGTCATGAAAGAGAAAGGCGTGCAGATCGACTTCCTCGTCGGCACGATGGTCGAGATCCCGCGCGCGGCGCTCATCGCCGACAAGCTCGGCGAGATCGCCGAGTTCTTCTCGTTCGGCACCAACGACCTCACCCAGATGACGTTCGGCTACTCGCGCGACGACGCCGGCACGTTCCTGCCGGAGTACGTCGAGAAGAAGATCCTGCCGAAGGATCCGTTCGAATCGATCGATCAGGAAGGCGTCGGCCAGCTCGTGAAGCTCGGCACCGAGCGCGGACGCTCGACCAACGCGAAACTCAAAGTCGGCGTCTGCGGTGAGCACGGCGGCGATCCCGACTCGATTCGTTTTTTCCGCACGTGCAACCTCAATTACGTCAGTTGCTCGCCGTATCGCGTGCCTGTCGCGAGACTCGCCGCCGCGCAGGCGGAGCTGGCGGCCAAAGCCTACGAAGGATGAGTGTTAGCTCGACGACGGGGAGTGAATAACTCCCCTCGTCCGTCGTGCGTCAGCTCACAGTTTCGTCACCCACTACCAAAAGTGGTGTGTTTTTGGTCTAATTTTTTATGGAATTCTGACGCTGGGCCCGACGCGAAGCCTCGTCGTGCAGGACTATTTTGTGACGCAGAGCACAGATCAATCGCGGTGTTATCGACACCAACAAAGGGGCGTAGAGCCCCTTTTTTTGTGCTCTGGAGGAGCGCGATCCGCCTGAAGTTGGTGACGGATTCGATCCGCCGGTTCTCGTAACGGAGAGAGGGGAAGGGCAACGCCCCTCTCTCCGTCGTTTCCGTCCTTCTGTCCCTCGAAACCGAAGTCGCGAAAAAACGCCGTGAAGCGTCACGGGAGAGGTGTGTCCATGCGAGAGACGCGCAAAGACGAGCGGGGCGCCGCGCTCATTGTGGTCATCTTTGCCTCGACTCTCATTCTGCTGCTGCTGATGACCGCGCTGATCATGACGCGCATGTCCGGCCGGGCGTTAGCGAGGCAGCTCGCGTCGCAAGGCCAGGCCACGAGCGCTGCATCGGCGGGAATCAACGAAGCGCTTTCGTACTTCGTGCACCAGCCGATTCAACCGGTCACCGCGTTCGATCCGAAAGTCGATGTCGGCGGGATCTGCACGCACATTCCGCCGCATTCGCCACCCGTATTCGAATCCGAAGAGCCGACCCTGGGCGTCGTCCGTTCGTTCGAAGTCTCCGGACCGGGTCGCGTGTGGGCGCGCTACGAAGTGCGGCGTCCCGCGAGCGGCGTCCCGTGTCCCGTCGTCGACATCAGCGCGCGCCGCGGCAAACCGCAGAACGGAATGATCTGGCGCATCGCATCAGAAGGCATCGTCTACGTGCGCAACAATCCGAGCGTCGGACCGAACGTTTCACCGAACGTCGTGCTCGCGCGACGCACGATGGCCGTCGACATCCAGCGTCTCGGCCTCGCGCTGCCCGGACCGAATGCCGCGCTCGCGGCGACTCGCGGCGCGAACATCAACGTCATTCGCCCATCGCGCGTGCAAGGCGGCGCGTCCGGCATCGGCGCCGTCTATCCGCCGAGCACCGGCGTTCCGAGCGGCAACGGCACGATCACCGGCAATCCCGCACGCGCCACGACGAACAACGGATTCACGCTGCAGTCGATCTTCGGCGTGACGCAGAGCGAATTGCTCGCGATGGCCGACATCGTCGTCGATGACGAATCCGATCTGCCGACTCCGTTGCCCGACATGGCGCTCATCGTCATCCGCGGCAACGCGACGTTCAACGCGACGCGGAAACTCAACGGCAGCGGCATTCTCGTCGTCTTCGGCAATCTCATTCTCAGCCCCAACTCCGACACGTTCTACAGCGGCGTGATCTGGGTTGGCGGCACCTTCAACCTCTCGCCGCCCGGAATCATCAACGGCGCGGTCGTGGCGAACGGCAACGTGCAGATCTCCGGCGGCAGCGAAGTCGCGGAGATCAACTACGACGCGTCGATCCTCGACCAGATCCGCCAGCAGATGGGCAACTACCTCTTCAGCCGCAGCCCATGGATCGTCACGAAACCAACGGAGGAGTGCGCGCAATGAAACGCAGACAACGAGGCATGACGCTCGTCGAGGTCCTGGTCTCGCTCGCGATCGTGGCGGTGATCGTCGCGTTCTCGACCACGATGGTCTCGACGGTTCTTCGCGGCACGCAGGACAACATCAACAAACAGTTCGCGACGCAGAAGGCGATGTCGATGCTCGAAGAACTGCGCGCGCTGATTCAAACGCAGAGCGGTACGACGACGATCGTCCTCGACGACTACGACGACGGCACCACGAACCAGCCGGTGCTCACCACGCAACGCTCGATTACGAATCCCGCGGATCCCGCGAGCGGCAACTCGATGGCCGGTGGCAACTGGTTGTTCGAACGGCGCATCACCGTGCAACGCGTGCGCGGCGCGAACGATCTGCGCATCGTGAACGTGAAGGTGTTCGTAAACGAGCGCGGCGCGCCGCGCCTGCTCGCCGAAGTCGCGGGCGTGCTCAGCACCATCGGCCAGAACATGCCGCCGACGCAAGTGTACGACGTCTATCTCATCGCCATCGAGAACGTGCCGGGATGGTGGTTGTACATGGACAACGTCATCCCATTCGTCGAGAACGCGATGCAGGATCTCGAGGCGCGGCATCCCGGCCTGCAATTCCGCAAGCACTGGATCACGAAGCTTTCGTACGGCCGCGATCCGCTGTACACGCCGTACGTCAACAAGGCCAGCGACTCGACCGCACAGATCGACAAGGTTTACTTCTATCCCGGTCTGCTACCCACGGGCTCGCCCGTCGAAAAGTATTACCCGTACGACGCACTGCAGGGACGCATGTGGCTCGATGCGGATCGCGTGAACAGCGACAACGCGTTGTCGTACTCATTCGCCGATCAATACAACCACGCGATGCGCTTTCCCGAAGAGCGCGCGTTGTTTCAGCAGCGCGTGGCGGCGGGACTCGAGACCGCGGACGCACCGACACTGCGATTGCTGCTCGAGGACATGGCAATGCATCCCACGCAGTACAAGAACGCGATCGTCATCAACCTGCACGGCGAGATGTTTCCGTTCCCTCCGATACGCAACTACTCGGACGCGGCAAAGGAACCGGACGATCGCCGCTGGATCCGCGCGGTCACGCATCCCGAGCGAATCACCTACGGCAACAGCGACGCGATCAAGCTGCGCGTCTACTCGTACCACAACAACGTCACCGATCCGACGAGCGTGCCGGACAAGCTCAATGTCCCGATCTCGATCGTGTTGAAAGGAATCACCTGGACGCCTTTGTCCGGCGAGGTCGTCGCGATTAACGGCGGCATCGATCTCGATGGCAACGGAACCACGGACAACTACTCGCGCATCAACGCCGGCACGTCGTCCACAAACACGGCGATGTGGTACTCGGCGACGACCAGCGGCAGCGACACGATTCTGCGGCTCTACAACTCGCCGCTGAAATCGCCATGTGCTCCGAATGCGAACTGCAACAACAGCGGCGGTCTGCGATCGACGAAGCGGCTCTACTCACTCGAGTACATTCCATCGCCTGTCGAGGATCTGCCGGATCTCTCGGTGCCGACGCCGTTCTCCACCGATCTCGCGACACAAGGCGATGTCGCGAAGAACACGGCGCGCTGGGTGATCTCGATTCCGCGTACCGCGCTGACGAATGATCGCGTGTACGAGTTCGAAACGCGCATCGGCGACGATCTCACCAGCGGCACGCCCACCAATCAACCTCTGAACGTCTCGCGCACGTACGTGTGGCGCGGCACGAACACATGGAAGTTCGGCGATTCGTCGAACGATCCCAATTTCCCCATCACCGAGCGTTATCAAATTCTCGGCGATCCGCGTCACTGTCCGTACGCCGATCTCAAACTCCCGCACGATGGCTCCGGCCGCACCAATGCTGATCCCCTCGGCATGGGCTACAACCGCTACTTCGACGATTTCGACAGCTCCGCGACGAACGCGCTGTCGACGTGGCCGGGCTGGTCGTATCGCGCGCCGATCGGCGGCACCGCGTACGGCGTGAAGAACAACTCCGGCGACAACACGGACGACAACGACGGCTGGAACACGCAGAGCGGCTACCTCGAGCTCGACGTGCCGCGCATCTATCAGATTCTTCGCACCGCCGTCGTGCGCACGCACGCGATCTACACGACGATGACCGGCTTCTCGTACTACTACGTCGGCATCGGTGGTGAGATCGGCTACGACTCGTCGAACGGATTCGACAACAGCATCCCGGTGTCCTCGCGTCCATTCACCGGCTCGAACGGCTCGCGCTACGAGCAATCGATCACCGACGCGACGATCAATGGCAACGCCGGCGGCGTGAAGTACATCCGCGAGAACAACAACGTCACCGAGTACTGGTGGTCGATGAACTGGCTCGGCGAGCTCGCGCCGGATTCCGCGTGGAACGATTACAAAACGACCGGCAATCTCCCAACGGGCAGCGGCACCGGTCGCTTCGTGCGCGTGCTGCGCGGCTCGATCACCTCGCGCCTCCCCGCGGGCACGGATCTCATCGACGCGGTGCGTCGTCCGCAGGAAGAAGGATCGACGACCTTCTTCTGGGGCGGCAGCGCATCATCCACGTTCCATCACCGCTACGAAGACAACACCACGGGCAATCTGCAATCACCGGACGGCACCGCGATCGCGAACACGTACAAGCTCGCGTTGCCGGGCTCGATGGCGAACAGCCGTCCGTTCTCGATCACCGTCGATGACTCGTCGATGAATCCCGATCACTTTCTGCAGCAGCCATACGGCGCCGCAATGACGCTGCGTGGACTCGCAGAGTTCTACCGGCACAGCACCGGTGTTTATGGCAGCGCGTTGATCGCACTGCGCACCGGATCGGCGAGCGGCAGCGACACCGCGTTCGTGGCCGTGAACGGACTCTCGCCCGCTGGCGAATCGGGCGTTGCGTTCATCTCGCGCTGGTCGTTCCTCAGTCTCATCCAGAGCTTCCTCGCGGGTGGTCTGTTCAGCACCGCGGGAAGTCCCGATCCAGCGCGCGTACGCGAGTTGCCGCGCGTCGTGATCACCACGCCGAACGACAACGTCGATCTCGACAACCCGAACAGCGTCACGGTCTCGTGGGACGCGCAATGGCGTCGCTGGGATGGGTTGCCGTACACGCCGTCGTATTCGAATTCATTCACTGAAGACACGACGATTCGATATGCGCTGCTCTACAGCCGGGACAACGGACGCACGTGGCTGCACATGCGCGACAACTCGGCCGCGACTCCGGGCGTGCGCCCAGCATCGTCACTGCTCCAAACCGCCGCGACGTATTCGTGGTCGACGCCGACGGCGAGTTTCCCAAAGGGCAACTATCTGATTCGCATCGAGGCGTATCGCGACGAAGTGCCGCTGCACTACGCCTTCCATCAATACCGCGCATTCATCAAGAGGTAAGCGATGCGACTTCAACTGCGACGAAAGACCGAACGCGGTTTCTCGCTCATGGAAGTAACCGTGGTTCTCGGCATCGTCAGCGTGCTGATGATCGTCGTCTACACGATGATCGAAGAGACGCTGCGCACCGCGATGTTCAACGAGAGCCACAACGACCTCACGATGATGTCGCAGAAGGCCGTGAACATCCTGCAGACCGAAGTGCTGCAGACGAAGATCGCGTTTCAGGAAGACACGCTCGGCTCCGCGTACCGCAGCGCGTTGCAGCTTCCGACGCAGTTCCCCGCGTGGACCGATTCACTACTTCCCGTGATTCAACCGGAGGTGAACGTCACGCCGGATTCGACGCCGCGGTACACCGGTAACTCGCTGCTTATTGCGCGACAGCTTCCGCCGTTGCGCATCACGTACGACCACGACGGCAACAACGGCACGCCGGAGATCGAGTTCGTCGCCGATCGCTACGTGTTCGAATACGCGTACCTCACACCACTCACGAAGCCATCGTTCTCCGGCAGCGGCCGCACGCTCGATCTCATCCTGACGACGAGCGTTCCGTACTCGGATTACTTTCAACTCGCATCGATGACGACGACGCAGATCTCGCGCATCGTGCCGAAGCTCATCGCCGCGGGAATCCAGCGCGCGTGGGATCCGGGACAGCCGATCAACAGCGCGTTCTACGCGATGTCCGGCGCAACCGACGGCACGTTCGATGCGGCGCTGCGCAATCCGACGATCAGTCTCGCGAGTGCGCGAAGCCTGCTGCCCGGTCTGCGCGGCGGGCGCATCTCGGGAAAGATGGCGTACTCCGTCGCATTCAATCCGACGACGGGACAGCCGTATCCGCTGCGCATTCCGATTCGCGTGTTCGCACCGACCGTGTCGGGACGTCCCGGATTTCCGAGCGGATTCGAAGTGAAGATCGCGGGTCCGTCCGGCAACCGTCAGGTGATGACGCGACTCGTGCTGATGTCGCACTACAGCGTGAAGCGCTACGAAGCGCAGCAGGGCTTCGTCACGACCGCGGCCAGGTTCTGACGCGTGCCGCTACTCGGCTTCCTCTTCTTCTTCGCGTTTGTCTTTCCACCGATGCCACGCCCACGCACTGACCGCGATGAGAATGATGAAGAGCAGTCCGTAGCGCTCGGCATGTTCGAAGCGTCCGAGGAGCGATTCGATCGCGCGGCCGAAGTAGTAACCGAGAGTCGTGATCACCACGGCCCACGCCGCGCAGCTCGCACCTTCGTACAGCAGGAACTTGAGCAGCGAGATGCGCGACATGCCGATGATCACCGCGCAGGTGATGCGCAAACCGTACAGCCATTGCGTGATGATGATCGCGGCAGCGCCGTAGCGTTCGAAGACGCGAATCCCTTTTCCGAAGTGACGCTTGAGACTCGGGAAACGATCGAGCAGCTTCACGCCGTGCACGCGGCCGAGCCAGAACCAGAAGAGATGCCCGAGGTACGAGCCGAAGAACGCGACGATCGTCACCGGCACGACGTGCAGATAGCCGCGCGCCGCGAAGAAACCGGCCGCGACGAGAATCGCTTCTCCTTCGAGAAACGTCCCGACGAACACAGCCAGATATCCAAACTGCTCGAGCAGCGATTCCGGCGTCATTCAACACTCACTCGCCGAGAGGCGCACAATAGCGATGAAATTGCCGCCGGGGTGCGGCGTTTTATCCACAAACGGAGGCAATCGATGAAGCGTGCCTGGATTTTCCCGCTGACGCTCGCGGCCGCGCTCCCGCTCTTTGCGCAGAACGCGCAGGAAACGAAGAGCAACGCGAAGCCCGAAACGAAAACGACCACCGAGCAGACCGAGACCGCTGTTGCGCCGGCTGCCACTCCGCAGACCACGGGAGCACCAAAGACTGCTGGTGGAGGAGACTCGCCGCTGGTCGCCGCCGCGAAACGCGCGCGCCGCGGCAAGACGTCGAAGATCGTGATCACGAACGAGACGCTCGCGCAAAGCAGCGGCAAAGCGCACATCACGACGACCGACAAACAAGCTCCGGTGCCCGCGACCGTCTCGACCTCGAAAGAACCGGCCGAGTCTCAGTGGGAACAGGAACAACGGCAGCAGAAGGTTGCGGCCGAGGCCGCGGCGAAGAAGACGGAAGAGCAGGAGAAGCTCGCCAAGAAAGCTGCCGCCGCGGAAGAAGGGTACGACGGCGGGCAGGGCGATGACGCCGACGAGTTCGTTGGGAGTGCGCCTCCGCCTCCGATGCACTGAGCGATCGCACCGCCTCTAGCGGTGCACTCCTTCCCTCGCTTCGGTCGAGCGCAGGATTTTTTCGAGCAGCGTCCACACTTCGTCGAGACGCTGCTCGATTCGTTTCAGCCGCTCATCGAGATCGCCCGTCTCGAGCTCCGAGACGATGTCCCAGAAGATCGGATCGTTCGGCATGTTGCGCGGCACGCGCTGCCGCGCCGTCAGCGTGATGTCTTCGTTGTCTTCCGGGTAGACGCGATCGATCATCGTCGCGATCGAGCTCTCGGGCGCGATCAGCGGCGAGACTGTCATTCCCACCGCCGCTTCGACGCGATCGAGCACTTCGATGTCTGTGGGATCGACCATCGCCACTTCGAGCCGATCACCTTCGACGCGCACCGGGATCGCTTTGCAATCCATCGCGATCGCGCGGTTCATCTTCCGCAGCACTTTCTTCGGAATGTCGATGTGCAAAAGGCTGATGCACGGCACATCGATCTGCTTGGAGAGAAACGCGGCGAGCACGTTTTCGTCGATGAACTTCAGGTCCACGAGGGTCGAGCCGAAACGCCGGCCGCCGTGTTTCTGCTCGGCCAGGGCGATTTGCATCTGCACCTCATCGATGAGGTTCGCCGCCAACAGCATATCGCCCAGGTTCTGCCGCTGCATGGAGCGCACATCGTACCCTCTCCCGCACCAGCGGGAGAGGGAAACAGTGTGTGACTCATCGAGCGTGCGCGTGGCGATGCCGCTTCACCGCGCGATAGCCACCGACGAGGCCGATGATCGCGCCGAGTTTGCGGAATCCGAGCAGACGCGCGGTACCTTTCGCCGACTTCTGACCGAGCCGGAAAAGGAGTAGCTGCTTCAGTAAATTGAACATGCGTTGCCCTCCGTTCGAACATACGGAATTGCAACGCTGCTGCCATGTGGATGTGCGGCTAAGTTGCTGATCCGTATTCACTTAATGCGAGCACAGCCACATATCCATACCCGCTGGCAAAGAGGCTCAGAAACGGCAGCGAAGCCCAGCGCTGCGTCAGCGCGAACACGACCATCACGCACACGAAGAACATCGCAAGCGCAACCTCGGCCAGCGGAACGCGCGTGCCGCGCACTCGTGCGGTCGAGCTCCCCATCTTCGGCGTGCGCTTGAAGTGCCCGCCTCTCTGCAGCACACCTTCGAGCACCGCGCTCGCGTTGCGCACGTTCATGCCGACGCCTACCGGCAACACGAGCATGAGCTCGCGCCACGACGGCAATGGTCGTCCTGCCCATCGCTGTCCTTCGCGATAGAAAAGCAGCACGCTTCCACTCGACGCTGCGAAGAGCACGAAGTCGATCGCGAAGGTCCAGAGCAAATGATGTTCGTAACGCAGCAGCAGTGCCGGCACGATCAGCAGCGCCAGCACGAGACTCAGCAGGTACGCGCTGTTGTTTGTCAGATGAAAGAACGCTTCCGCTTTCACCGCACGATCGACGTCGCTCTTCGTAATCTCGCCGAGGAGCTTTCGCGCGGTTTGCAGCGAGCCTTTCGCCCAGCGATGCTGCTGATCCTGAAAGCCGCTCAGTGCCGCGGGCAACTCTGCCGGAATCTCGACGTCGTTCACGAACGCGAACTCCCATCCGGCGAGTTGTGCGCGATACGAGAGATCGAGATCTTCGGTGAGCGTCGATGACGACCAGCCGCCCGCGTCTTCGATCGCCTCGCGACGCCAGATGCCAGCGGTGCCGTTGAAGTTGAAGAAGCGCCCGCTGAAATTGCGCGCCGCCGATTCGACCGCAAAGTGCGCGTCGAGAAACAGCGCCTGCACGCGCGTGAGCAACGACTGATCGCGATTGAGATGCGTCCATCGCGCCTGCACCATGCCGATTCGCGAATCCGCAAAGTACGGAACCATGCGGCGCAACGTATCGGCGTGCGGAACGAAATCGGCGTCGAAGATCGCGAAGAGTTGCGCCTCACTGCGACGCATGCCTTCCGCGAGCGCACCGGCCTTGTAGCCATCGCGCGTGTTGCGTCGAATGTGCGCGATGTCGATTCCGCGCGCGCGCCACTCGATTACTTGGTTCGCGACGATGCTCGTCGTTTCATCGTTCGAGTCGTCGAGCACCTGAATGTCGAGCGTGCCTTCGTATTCGAGTGATGCGACGGCATCGATCAATCGCGCGGCGACGTTAGGTTCGTTGTACAGCGGAAGCTGCACGGTGAGCGGAGGAAAGACATTCGCCGTCATCCGCGCAGGCGGCGGTATGCGGCGCCGCAATCTGACAAGATGGAAGCGATGAACGCTGTAGACGGCGAGGACGCTGAGCACGAGGTAGTACAGCGCCAGGATGGCCGTTTCAGTCGCAGTCATGGAGCCGCGCTGATTCTACTCGCGGCGACGATAGCGATCGCGCCCTACGCGACGAAACGTATGGGATTCCATGCATTCGTGGCGACGTACGCGATCGCAACGTTCCTGTGGAGCGGCGGGCTCTTAGCCCGCCGAACATCGACAACCGGCGGGCTGAGGGCCCGCCGCTCCACTGTCATTGCGGTTGGCGTCGGCCTTCGCCTGTTGGTGGTCGCGCCCGGG
>JACZCU010000473.1_pt1 | contig 17069 bp, 13 predicted proteins | sample 8641851 | NCBI WGS metagenome assembly JACZCU01 (sample SAMN15324605, study PRJNA640507) | soil metagenome | isolation source: monocropping sugarcane control | place: China: Luxin town, Laibin City, Guangxi Province | collected 2019-07-25 | depth 10cm m | reverse complement strand
GAGAAGTCCTCCTCGTGCATGCAAATGGCATTCTTCAGGGGAGCGGGTTGGCCCTCGGGATCATTGAGACACACATCGAAATAGTGAATCTCTCCCAGACAATCACATCCCAGGACGAGGCTATTGGCAAGCACGCCAATCCCCACTTCTCCTGTATCAAAAACGTTTTTAAAATTGTGCGAGGGGCTGGGGTCACCGTAGGGTACATACATCTCAGAGAGCGATGCACGGTAAAGAATGGGGCGCCATCGACCCTGATCAAAGTACTCTACCAGGTGCAATACAAGCCCTTCGCGGGGAGTGAATCCCACACGAAATCGCCATTTCTGCCAGGTTACCTGATTACCAAAAACCTGGAAACTTGGTCCTTCGGACTGCGTAATGGCGATGGGTTTCAGATCGCTCCGTGGGCCATCGGGAAACGAGGGGATATTTGTCGCTGCTTTGATACCCTCGGCCGTGTAGTTACCGGAATACTCAGGTACAGGAACGATGCCGTGATCCTCAATTTTGACTGTCAAACTGTCCAGTTCAACCGTCGCGATAATTCCCTCCACCGGATGTGAATAGTAGTTGTCTTCAGGACCATTGGCTAGAGCGGTAGCCAAACGTATAAGCCGTCCCTGTTCTGGTGCATCTTCAGGGCCCCAGTTGCCAACGGTCCAGGGGTAGAGGACGGCCGAGGAGAGCACGATGCCCCGTCTCTCAAGTGCCGCCTGAAAAGCGGCATCGTCAAAGACAGCTCCCATGGCAGCAAACACTTCGGGATAGGTGAGAGCCGGTTGGACATCGTTCCGCTCACGCCAGGAACGTATGGTCTGCTCGTTCAGATTCACGAGCACTTCAATCGTGAGTCGGCGTTCATGGTCCCGAATAACCACAAAAACCTCACGCGATACCTGCTGCCCTGGTTGAAAACCCAGGACATCTTCTTTGGCAGGTTCTTGCAAACTATAGGCCATCCTCCGCATTTTGTCCGTCATGCGCCCAGAAGCATTGAGAATGCGTGTGGTAAGGGCAATCTCTTCCTCCGTCAACGGATCAAGGGGATGCTGTGTATCTTGCATTTTTTGCTCCTTATCTTATAAGATGCAAGTGGTTTCCGGACAAACGGGTAGGGTGAGAGGGTAATGTATCCTCTCACCCTACCCGTTTGTTTGTATGCATATCTGGTTACGTTGTAATTGACCATGATCGCTTGACTATGAAACGGAGGTTTCCGCACTGCTTACAGGAGCCACCTGGTCTTCCCCTCTCACAATGCGACCCAATTTTTCGAAGCGCTCTGGATCAATGCGGCTCAGAACTTGTGTGTAAACCAAACCGATAATAAGCCAGAGCACTGGAAAGATGGGGAGGATGTTCAGTGGAAAGGGGGTAGGCGCAAATCCAAGGCTGGTGAATGCCGATCCGATTGGTCCTGGAACGGCCGGCATCACAAACGAGGCAAGCGGTATCAACAAGACCAGGCTGCTCAGCACTGGTGCAACTATATGGGTCAATACGTTGAATTCCCCATGTCGGCGTGCATAGACTGGCGCGGAAATATTTACCAAGATATAGACGATAATGAAATTTATCGTCCCAATGATCGCCAACCATCCAAAGCTGAAGAGACCATTTGTCTGCTGATAGTTTTTACCATCAGCGAAGCCAAAGGCATAGCTGATGCTCCCATCGCTATTCGCATGCTGGATGATCAAAGCAAGAAAAAGCACAACAAGAATAGAGAATGTGCTTTGCGTGAAAGATGCAACGTATGGGCTTTTGTATTTATGCTGTGTCCTACCAAACACCTTCGGCAAGACTGACTCACGGCCAAAGGAGTACAGGTACCGTACCATTCCATTGTGGAACGAAATGATGGCTGCAAGAGTGCTCGTGGAGATAGTAATGTAGAGGATCGGAATGAGCCAGCCTCCTACATATTTGGCTGCAAGGTCAAAGTAAGGACCTGGTGCGATAGCGGGGTTGCCAAGGCCATGTGGACCTGTGACACCCTGCCAGCCTGATGGGCCTCCAATAACAGCTGCATAGGTGGTGAGAATAAAAAGGACACCTATTCCGGCAAAGACGCCGAAGAGGCCCCAGGGAATTGCCTTTCTGGGAAACCGTACTTCTTCTCCAAATGCGACACCCTGTTCTCCTCCAACGAAACTCCAGACGCCAAGAGCCATGCCTACGCCAATCCCTAGGAGGCCGCCAGGGAACACGCCTTTGAGATCGCTCCCTGCAGTACTAAACGTGTGCACAATATCTTGCGCAGGAGCCTGTATGATGGTAGCAACATCTAGAACGAACAAGCTCAGGATTTCTAATGCGAGGAAAGGGATAAGGATGCGGGCCGCCACTCTAATGTCAAAATAGGTGAGAAGCGACACAAGGATAATGCCTAGCAGTGCATAGGTTACCCATCCCCCAGGGATGCTGAAGCCTATCGAGGAGAGAGTATTGTCGGTGAGTCCACCGAATGCTGCAGCGGACGCTGCCTCAAATAGCGCGTAACCGCCTAACATGAGCCAACCAGAATAGAATCCCGCGCCTTTTCCTAAAGAATGACTGACCCAGGTATAGAGGCCTCCTGCCGAGGAAATCCTTTTAGCAAAATAGACGATGCTCACGGCAAAAAGCACCATGCCTACAGCTGAGAGAAGAAATACTAACGGAACCGCTGCGCCCGCCTGCGTTACGATCAACGGAACGTTAAAAAACATCGCGGCGAGGGGAGCTACTGCCCCTGCCGCTCCTGCCACAAGTCCGACGATACCTATGGCATTGAAATGTAACTTATCGACGTTGGTCTTCTCAACATCGATATCACCTGAGCCTTCAGGAGTGGATTGTGAAAGCGAAGTTGCGCTTTCTGCGGAATTCGAAACGGCTTCGATTGGCTCGTCCTGTGTTGCCATGTCATACCTCCGTCATGTAGGATAATGAGACATCGTTCATTGGGCAATAAGAGTAATAAAAAAGAAACAAATAAATCTACTTAACACCCTCCTCATGCAATGAACAGGTTAGCAAAAAGCGTAACATGTAAATTGATAGCTGTCAATCTTATCTGTGAAATCAAGACATTTAGGGATAAGGGAGCGATGCTTCCTAACCTGGCCAATTGCTGACTCTCTCGCCCTGGCTTTAAGTCATTCATTTACTTCCCCAACAAGCCCCTGCCAATCCGCCTCACTTCTGGCAACTACGCTGATAACTCCCACAAAAAAGATAATAGTGAGCGTAATGCCGCCTACAAACAGTTCCCATTGACCATTAGGGATCTGTTGCGGAATCCATGAGTAAGCTCCAGCAAGAATAATGCCTAAAGATCCTGCTACGAGACCGAAGAGACAACTGATTCTCAGGAGTGAGGGTGGAAAAATGAGACTTGGTCGCAACCTGAAGCTACTCTCTCTATGAAGAAGTGTGAGCACTATAATGAAGAGGAAGAGCGTAGAAAATGCCCAGAGCAGCGTTCCGCAAGCTACAAATATGTTATAAATCTGGGCGGCCAGGATAGCAGGTGTGCCGATCTTGATAACAAAGGGCGCAAGAATAAAGACAAGCAATATAATTATGCAGGCAAAGATTGTTTGGAACCAGATGGCTTGGGCTGGGACGCGATTCCTATTGAGCAAGCCCGCTGCGATTGGTAACCGTCGGTCCACGCCTCCAACAAAAATAAACCGAGCATACGCATAGTTGTAGACAACCGTTGCTACAAAGAACGTGGTCATCACACATATGGCAACGATATTACCCACGCCTTTGCCCAGCACCACATCAACCAACCCGACAATCCCAAACAAGTTAAATGCCCCGTTTTGACCCTCGACAACCAGTGCGGAGAATGTGACCACGAAGTAACCAATGACGACCAATAATGGTCCCCATAACAGATGATGCTTTATTACCTTCGTTTTGGGATCCATGATTTCGCCAGCCATGTTCAAAGGAATATTGACGCCAAGATAGGCGAGAATAATCGTACCGAACAGAAAAAGATTTCCGTTTGCTATATCGTAATTCAGATTCCAGTCAGAGAGATGGCTGAAATTGGTTGCTGATGGATGTCCTTTAAACAACCAGACAAATCCGGCAATACCTACAATGGCGATAGCAATACCAATGAGCCATGCCGTAATATTGACAATATTCTGCACTGTACGATAACGCTGTATTGCGAGCACTCCAGAAAGTAGTAGCACAACAATCAGTGCTACGCCTTGTTGCCATGGCTCAGTAAGCCAGTTTGGATTGAGATTCTGCAAATACGTTATGACCAGATCCCCTGTAGATATGATCAACAAAGGCGCTGGAATCCAGGCGCATATTCCCACGAAGGATGACCAACGCGAACCCAGGACTTTGTTGGCCCACAAATAAAGTGATCCTTCCCCAGGAAACATCGTACCCAATTGCATTGTCGCTACGATACAAGGGAGAAAAAAGAAAATCCCCCCAGCGATCCATAAGCTAAAGGTGGCCGGACCAGCCAGCATTACGTTTGGCACATTTGTAATAAAGAACAAGACTACGATAAAGGTCGTGGTCATATCATAATTTCCTAGGATTTGAGGCATGGCCCTGGGTATGTAGTCCTCTGAGTTAAGAGTTGGAGTTTGGAATGTTGCCACTCTGTGATCCTTTCTTGCACAAAAGTTATGAAATCACACATAGCTTGCAGTATACATTAAATATGAGATTTTATGAATATCACAACATTAAAAACATATTAAGATATTGGAAAATAATTGTAATAGATTAGGCCTCTGACAAAGTGCAAGGTTGCCGTCCTTTATGGAGGACTGGAGATGCAGGAAGCACTCGATGCTCTATAAACCAGCCTGGAGCGGCTCCAGAAAAGGGGGGGCTGCCTGCTACACTGCGTTCAGTATCTGGAAGCCCGTTTGCATCAGATGATCCGAAGACCTTTTTCCAACACTCTGGGATAGCTCATGAGTAATTGGAAACAATAAGACGAAGTTTCCGGTATCATTCAGAAGGTGCGCATCAAAGCTAGCACGTTATTCACATAACGCCAATTGAAAATACCGCGATGGATGACGGCCCAGCCACCCTCGTTATAGCCGCTGATGGTTTTTACCAGGTTTCCACCGAAATTGTGCCAGAGCCAGTATAAATACGTGGCACCGAGATAGATGTTATCCACCAGGAGATAGGGGTTGCGGCGGATACCTGTACCAGCATTAATTCCCATAGCTGTATAGGGCATAAGTTGCATCACACCTATTCCACCATCCCAGGCAATAACATGCTGATACCAGCCGCTTTCTTGCCAGGCAATAGCCAGAAGCAAATTGGCCGGCAGCCCAAAGTGCGCTGCGGCCTGGCGCAGCAGAGCTGCGACTTGAGGACGTGTAGACCATTGTAGCGCACTGTGATCATACCAGAGGACAACGCCATTAGCCTGCAAGCCTCCACCACCGCCAGTGTTCAAGGCGCTACTACCTGCTCGATAGGGAATGCAGATCTGCTGTCCAACAAAAATCAGGTTGATGTTCCTGATGTTATTGACGCTTGCCAGCGTCCAGATAGTGGAGCCATGGCTCCTGGCAATACTTGTCAAAGTATCACTCCAGCGAACTCTGTACCACGAGCAAGCATTGCCAGCGCCCGGGTTAGCAGCAAGTACGGCAGGTCGATTATTCGCAATGGCGAACGAACTGTAAAGCAACAGGACAGTAAATACCAGCAGCACAACATGTCTGGAGATACTAGATTGCAAATAACGTCGTATACGACTCTTTCCTTGCTTCTCCGACATGAGGCGTGTTGAAGGAGTTGTGATACCTGCTTGCACCAGAGTTGTTAACATGATTGAAATACTCCTCTCTTGTTTTACTATATCCGTCAAACAAATAGAGAAGTATGTATGAAAAGTAGGTATACTATTAACTATACCTATTAGTAGGAGTCAATGGCTATAGGAAGTTTCGCGGGATCTAAGTGTTGGAAAGCAAAGAAGGGTTGATAAATGAAGCCAGTTCAGGCTCGTGGTCCGCGAGAGCACGCAATAAGCCAAAACAGCCTGCCAACATCATATCTCCATGTGGTGTAGATTCATAGAAGTGCAATGATGAGCCTCGCAACATCTCTCGCCTCGGCCCGGTTACGGCTAAAAACGGCATACCGCTATTGCTCGAAGGTACTGAATGATCCAGGATCAGGGCTCCGTGACCACTTGTATTAAATACCTCATCATTTGTTAACGTCCCCTGAGCTAGCTTCACCAGCATGTCTTCAAGTTGTGCGCGATTGATCTCGCCCGTGTGATGTTCAAAAATGCCTGTGATACGCTCATCCACAAGGTGAAAGGCTAATGTATGGAAATTGCCGATATTGCATAACAGGCTGTTGCGCTGTTGCCGCACCTGGAGATCTTCCAATGAGCCTAAGACCGCGGCCGAACCTGTATCCATCAATAACAGCGGGGTAGCCGGAGATGAACCGCTCAGTTCTTTATAGCGGGCCGCACTTACTGCGATCGCCCTTAAACGGGTCAAGTCAGCAGGGGTATATTCAGCAGCATAGGCAAAAGCGCTTGGTACCGGGTTTTGTTGGACTGTCTGAGCGATAAAGTCAAAACGGAAACGCCGGTCGCTGACTCCAGGAGGGGCTGCACCATGGTCAAAGGCCGCAATGGCCAGGGCATCCACAGCTGGATCGACATCAAAAGCATGCAGAGCCGTGATAATTGCCTGGGCATCAAAGTCTTGTAGCTCAATATGGAGCAGTTCTCCCCTCTGCGACTTTATCCGCACTGCCACCTCATCCTCATGCACGATCCCAAAGCCCATCTGCTTCACCATGTTCAGATCATCATCAAAGGTACGTCCGGCCTCCGGTGTCACCGCGACGGCATAGCCAGCCAGGGCATGATCGCGCGCCGCCCAATGGCACGGTCCACCTCCCATAGTTACGCCTGTCAACAAAAGGGGCTGACCGCGCTCAGTTGCACGCTTAATTCGCTCAGCAATAATGACTGTTGGACTGGGCATAACCATCTTAAAGCAATTCTCAATGGTTTTACCACTCTCGAAAAGCAAGATATCCTGGGTGCCAGTGCCGACATCAACGGCCAGAACACGGATTGGTGTGGGCATGAAAGATGCTCCTGAAAATAGTGATCACTACTTCTGATATAGGAGTATACCATCTTGAAGAACTACATGGCACTGCAGTGAAACTTATGTATTACAAAGGAGTCTATCATGTGGGCAAATAAGATGCTTGCCTCCATTCCTATTGGTGAGTACAGGGATATCTACCTGATGGCATGGCTGTTGTTTTTCATGAAGAGGGGCCATGGGAACAATTTTCCGAGGCAGTGCATAAGTGGGGGAAGGCTTCATTCTAGTTAGAAGTCTAAAGTAAGCATCCCAGGCCGTGGGTAAGCCTGGGTTCCCTTTCTTTACTTCTCGAGAGGAGCGGTCAATTCCAGCTGAATACCGTCGGGATCGCTAAAGCTGAGAATTGTGATGCCAAAGGGCGGCAGGTCTCTAACTTCTCCGTGTTCTACACCGTGCGCCTCAAAAAGAGCCGCCGCTTTCTCCAGTTCAGCGCGGTTGGCCACGCCAAAGCTAAGATGGTCTAACCCAACACGATGAGGGCTAAAACGATCGTTGGGAAGGGACTGACTTGCATCCCATGGGGGAGTGACACCCAATAACATGCTGCCGTTGGTGAGCACAAAGCCTGGAGGTAGTTCCGCAGCTACAGTAAAGTTCAGCAGGCTGGTGTAGAAGTCTCGCGAGCGGACGGGGTCGGTCACGATTAGCCGGATATGATGGACACCAGTCGTGGTAATTTCCGTTGACATACCAGTTCCTTTCGTTGACTACTCGTACTTCATGCAAATACGTTGATGCGTGAATGTAACAAACCGACACTTCCCTGATTGCAGTGACAAACACAACCATTAATGGTAGTATAGCACCTAAAGGCAAGTAAAACGACCTGCACCTGCTTTTTGTCTTTCGCTTGGCGCAAGCTATAGAGTAAAATCACCATTTTTCGGCTTGTGAGCGTATATAATTGTAAATAAAAGTATTTAAAGGGGCAAATAGACGTGAACTCGGAACAGACGCAGGAATCTCCCGGCCCATCAACAACTTATCAGCCTATCGAAGACTATGCGGTGATTGGTGATCTCCATACAGTGGCTCTGGTTGGTAAGAATGGTTCGATTGACTGGTGTTGTATACCACGTTTCGACTCGCCAAGTGTTTTTGGCGCACTACTGGACGCCAACAAAGGAGGATTCTTTCGTATCGCGCCTCCTGATATGCCCGGCATGGGACATAAGCAACTGTACATTCCAGAAACGAATGTGCTGATTACGCGCTTCCTCACTGTCCATGGCGTGGGCGAGGTTATCGACTTTATGCCTGTCAAGGAGATCGGCAGTTCGGAACATCAACATCACCTCATACGTTCAGTCAGTATAGCGCGCGGTTCATTGCCCTTTGAAATGGTTTGCCGACCCGCCTTTAACTATGCCCGCGACTCGCATACATTGCATCTTTCAAAAGAGGGAGCGCTCTTCCATAGCAATGACCTCTGCCTGGGATTGGCATCTCCTGTACCTCTTGAAGAGGATGGTCAAGGGGGCGTACGAGCCCGATTCACCTTACACGCAGGCCAATCCGTTCACTTTATACTCGAAACGGCGAAAGAACATGACCTGGTACCAAAGCATCTTTCTCATGGCCAATACCAGAACGCGTTTTTCGATACTATTGGCTACTGGCGCAAGTGGCTATCGCAATGCCAGTATCATGGAAGATGGCGCGAAATGGTCCAACGGTCAGCGCTTGTCCTAAAGCTGCTCACCTATGCACCAACCGGGGCTATTGTTGCAGCGCCAACGACGAGCCTACCGGAAACGATTGGGGGGGCACGTAACTGGGATTACCGCTACACATGGTTACGTGATTCAGGATTCACCCTCTATAGCTTACTGACGCTCGGTTTCACCGACGAAGCGCGGGCGTTCATGGGTTGGCTCGATGACCGCTGTCACGAATTAAAAGAGAATGGCAGCTTGCAGCCCATGTATACCATTGATGGGGCACATGATCTGACGGAGTGCACGCTCGACCACCTGGAGGGCTATCGTCAAAGTAGACCGGTGCGTATCGGCAATGGGGCATATAGTCAGAAGCAGCTCGACATCTATGGTGAGCTGCTGGACGCTATCTACATTTTCAACCGCTACGGTGACATTTCTTACGATCTCTGGCAAAACCTACGCCGCCTGTTAGAATGGTTGAATGACCACTGGCAAGAACCGGATGAGGGCATCTGGGAGGTGCGCGGTGGTCCCAAGCGCTTTGTCCATTCACGTCTCATGTGTTGGGTAGCCTTTGATCGTGCCCTACGCCTGGCGCGCCAGCGTGGGTTACCAGCTCCTATGATGGAATGGATGCAAACAAGCGCAGATATCTATGAACAAATTATGTACGCTGGCTGGAATGAAAAAAAGCAAAGTTTTGTTCAATATTATGGGAGTGAGGCAGTTGACGCCAGTGCCCTGTTGATGGTGCTTACGCGCTTTGCAGGCCCGACTGACCCTCGCATCCAATCTACCATTAACCGCATCATGCATGAGTTGACTAGCGATTCGCTGGTCTACCGTTACAATCCGAAAAAGGCAGCGGACGATGGACTTGGCAGTGAAGAGGGTACCTTTAGTCCATGCAGTTTCTGGCTAGCTGAGTCGCTGGCTATGGCCGGTCGCCTGGACGAAGCGCGTCTGATCCTTGAAAAGATGCTGAGTTACAGCAACCATGTTGGTCTGTACGCAGAAGAGATCGGGCCAACGGGCCAGGCACTGGGAAACTACCCCCAGGCATTCACCCATCTCTCACTGATTACCGCTTGCTATAACATTGACCGGGCATTGAATAAAGAGCGAGGTTAGAGCAGCAAGGCGAACAACAAAAACGGGTATTCTTCCACCGTAATGAAGAAATGACTACCTCTCTGCAGATAGCTACCTGCGCAAGAAGGATTACAGCCGACCCTCACATTGGTCATTAAAATCTACCTCAACTACCTATTCTATCTCTCATCTGCTCTTGCATACGCTTCATGTCTCGAGCAACAGTTCTTGTACCAACGAGACACGCTAATCCGGCCAAGAAAAGAAACGTCGGGGTGGTTATTATCAGTGCAAAGCCAAGGGTATGCCTGTCGGCTATCAAACCGATAACTGAAGGTGCAGCAGCGTCACCAAGCAAATGGGCAAACAAACCTGTAAGTCCAAGAGCAGTAGCACGAGTACCGGGCGTGATAACATCCTGGACGACAGCAAAGATTGGCCCGGTGCAAAAGCTGAGCGAAATGCCACCACAGGCAAACAGGACGATAAATAGCGGTAGATTATGAATGAGTAGGGTGATCAGAACCAGTGGTGCCCCAATGAGAAAACCAAGAGCGGATACGAGCAGGCGACCATCGGGGCGACGATACTGTACATAATCGGCTAGCCAACCACCAACTAGCGTTCCCACCAAGCCAGTGCTCACCAATATTGCACCAGCGATGATACCGGCTTTACCTACAGTCAGGCTGAAGGTGTTTACAAGGTACGTGGGAAGCCAGAATGAAGTGCCACCAATGGTGAAAAAGCTAAAAACAAGACCACCTATCACTGCCAGATACGTAGGCACCTGAAGAACATTTTTTACGGAGGTCCAGAAACCCTTGCCGTGGCTGCTATGCGTCATCTCACCTTCATTGACGCCATAGCCCTCAGTGAAGGTGATAGCATTCACCTCTCTATCAAAAACACCCCGCTCTGGCTCAAACATGAGCCACGCCAGGTATGCAGCGATTAAGCCTGGAATGCCGACCATGTAGAAGGCCCAGCGCCAGCCAAAGGCATCGGCCACCAGACCACCAAGCGTAAAGCCAATAGCCGCTCCCACCAGATTGCCCACTGACCAGTAGGAAAGCACGCGCCCACGTTGAGCTCTCGTGAATAAATCGCCAAGCAGAGATAGTGATGCAGGACCATAGCCGGCTTCACCAATGCCCAGTACGGTCCGCACACTGATCAACTGCCAGAAGTTGCGGCTTAAACCTCCCAAAGTGGTTGCCAAGCTCCAGATGCCTACACAGAGAGCGATGATGTTCTTGCGCAATCCTCTATCTGCCCACGCTCCTAGAGGTAAGGTCGTCAGCGCATAAACGAGCAGAAACGATGAACCCAGCAAACCTTCTTCGATGGTCGTGAGTCCGAGGTCTTGCCGGACTTTCGGTAGTATTGCTGGCAATACATAGCGATCGGCGTAATTGAGCACATTTATTGTGAACAGGATAATAAAGGCGAAACGAGCTGGACCTCTGCCAGGTCTGCTAGAAATGTTCTTGCTTGAGCGAGGTCTGACTATCATTAAATACGTAACCTTTGTTGTTTGAAATCTTGTAGCCGTCCTCGGCGGCACTCAACAATAGACATCATTCTAACATGGTCTCGCGTTTTTGCAACAAGGACTCGCGCAACACATAGATGATACGCTGGAGAGCTGCGATATTATTTAACACCGCAAGTATCCATAGAGCAACAGTTATCTGGTGGGTGAAAAGGCCAAAGATCAGGATAAGGATGCGTTCAAAGCGTGTTACCAGCCCAACTTCTTTCGTGTCTATTCCTACCATAGCTGCACGTGAGCGCACCTGGCTGCCAAGCATCGAGCCAAAGAGCGCGACGAAAATCAGCACAACTTCTGTTGAAGCCTTGCTACTGAGGTACAACCAGAGCAACCCCAGACTCAGCGCAAAATCGCCGCTATGATCACATATTGAATCCAGAAAAGCCCCAAATTTCGATGTGCGGTTCGTTATTCGTGCCAATTCCCCATCTATACCATCGAGTAAGCCACCAAGCAACACGAACATTCCCCCAATGATCATGTGATTTTGGGATAAGATGAAGCCGCCCATACTAATAAGTAGCAGGCTACTAATGGTCAGCATATTGGGGGTGATACCGAAGCTGGCAAGCAAGAGAAGGAATGGTTGAAGCAATCTGCCATACCAGGTGCGTACCCATCTCGACAACATGCGTGTTTCCTTTCCTGATCACTGATATAGGGCCATGTGTTTCTGAGCTTCGTCGCATATCCTCAGCATAATTGACGAAGGTACATGTTTTTTTCAGGCTACATTGATGCCCTCACCCATTTTTGAAGGATCAGCTCAAGGGCCTGGAAATCGTCCATCTCAATCGGGGGTGACTTCATATAAAATGAACATACTTCAGGTATGGAGCCGCCTATGTGCTGATCGAGAGCTCCCTTTGCCAAGCGGACGAGGTCTACAACTGACCCTGCACTATTTGGCTTGTCATCGCTTTCGAGCCGCACTGAAATCTTCACTGGCGAACCACCGAATACACTGGCTTCAATCTCGATAAAGGCGTTTTTGAGCGGGCCTTTTGTAGGGTCATAATGATGTCCAACGTGAGATTCAACACCTTCTACATACCGCGCAAGGGATTTTCGCTTAGAAACGAGTTTCGTCTCTGCACGATAGACAAAATTCGCGAAGTCAGTGTTACCTCCAATATTTACTTGCGAGGTTTTATTGAGATGAGCACCACGGGCTTCTAACATATGCAGTAACGAGCGATGAAGAATAGTCGTGCCTATTTGACTCTTGATATCATCTCCAAACAGTGGGAGATGTTGTTGAGTAAATTGTTCTTGCATATCTGTCTGCTGGGCTACCACTGTGGGGATACAGTTTATGAAAGCGCAATGAGCCTCTAAAGCGGCCTGCGAATAAAACAAAGTCGCCTGAATACTCCCCGTCGGGAGCAGGTTTACGAGGACATCTACGTTGTGATCTCTCAAGATCGAGACAACATCTTCTGCTTCTAGGGGTGACTCCTCGACAAACCGTGCGAGATGTTCCGGATTCCCATCAAGGGTGGGGCCACGAAAAACACGGGCTCGACTGTCAACGTGGAGATCTTTAATCCGCACGAAATTGTTAGGCGGTTGATAAATGGCTTCACGCACAGGCAAGCCGACTTTTGTAATAGAAATGTCGAAGGCAGTTACAACTTCTATATTTCTTACATTATATCCACAAAGAACGGGGAACAACATTCCTGTGTCAATATCAGGGTACTGACGATAGAAGCAGAGTCCTTCGATGAAACTCGCTGCACAGTTACCAAGTCCCGCAATCGCAACATTGATCCGTTTCGATGCGTTGTCTGATGTCATTGTTTTCCTCCTCGCTTCCTTGCTATTCTGCTTGTTACACGAATGATCGGGACTGAACGCATACCGATCAAGGGCAGACTTGCGCTTTGTCTTTGCAGAGAGTATACTGTAGGAGCGAGTTTATAGGTTCATCTACTCGCCCCTCTCATGGCATGATCTCCATCTACCATATACTCGTCAAAAAAGTGGGAGAGCCAAATTCGGGATAAGAATAAAGTATTTTTTTTTGTGTTTTGCTGTCAAATAAGGATTAAGTATACGAATGATAGAGTCTAAAATGGCTTTCCAAGAAGATGTACATTTGATCACACGAGAAGATATCCGCAATGTTGCTATTATTGCCCACGTCGATCATGGGAAAACGACACTGGTCGATGGACTACTCAAGCAGAGCCATATCTTCCGCGAGAACCAGCAAGTGGGCGAACTTATCATGGACTCCAACGACCAGGAGCGCGAGCGGGGCATTACTATTCTCGCTAAAAATACTGCTATCATCTATCGTGGCATTAAAATCAATATTATTGACACACCGGGTCATGCCGACTTTGGAGGCGAGGTCGAGCGTGTGTTAAATATGGCCGATGGATGTATCCTGCTCATCGATGCGGTAGAGGGACCGATGCCCCAGACCCGCTTCGTCCTACAAAAAGCGTTGGAACTCAATTTGAAGCCTATTGTCGTCATCAATAAAATTGACCGCCGCGATGCACGCGCTGACCAGGTGTTGGAATGGACGCAAGACCTGTTTCTTGAACTTGCTACAACCGATGCTCATCTCGACTTTCCCGTGCTCTATGCCATTGGGCGCGATGGTGTAGCGATGTACCATCCCGATGACGAGCGGGTGAACCTGGAACCTCTCTTTGAGACAATCGTCAATACCATTCCCGCGCCAACTGTAGACATCGAGGCTCCTCTGCAAATGCTGGTTGCCGCTCTTGACTACGATGACTACAAAGGTAAATATGCTATTGGACGCATTGTACGGGGACGCATTACACCCAACATGTTTGTAGCGCATATTAATCGCGACGGTGTGACTTCGCGCCAAAAAATAAACCTGGTAATGACTTATAAAGGCTTGCAGCGAGTAGAAGTACCTGAGGCTACAGCCGGTGACATCGTTGCTTTGACAGGCATTGCTAACGCGAATATCGGTGAAACCGTTGCTGATGTCGACTACCCAGAGGCACTGCCAACCATTGCCATTACAGAGCCAACCTTGAAGATGACGTTTGGCGTAAGCACCAGCCCATTCGCCGGTCGCGAGGGCAAATATCCCACCTCACGCCAACTTCGTGCCCGCCTCTACCGGGAGTTGGAGACAAACGTGAGCTTGCGCGTAGAAGAGGGCAATAGCCCTGATGAATTTATTGTTTCAGGGCGGGGCGAACTGCATCTTTCAGTATTGATTGAAACGATGCGCCGTGAAGGCTTTGAATTCCAGGTATCTCGTCCCGAAGTCATTACACGACAGGAGGCCAATGGCAAACTGGTTGAGCCAATCGAACACCTGGTAATCGACACAAAAGATACTTACATTGGCGCTCTCACAGAGACGCTAGCTGCTCGTAAGGCGCAGCTTGCTAACATGACTAATGACGGTTCGGGCAATGTACGCCTGGAGTATCACATTCCAACGCGAGGACTAATCGGCTTCCGCAATGTCTTCCTGACACTAACCCAGGGTAATGGGGCGATGAGTAGTCTCTTGAAAGGCTATGAGCCCTGGTTGGGGAAAATTGGCACGACACGCATGGGCGCCTTGATCGCCTCTGAGGCTGGCGTTGCCGTTACCTATGGCCTGAGCAATGCTCAACAGCGTGGCGATACTTTTATCGAACCTGGCACACCAGTCTATGAAGGCATGATCGTTGGACTCAACGCCCGGCCAATGGACATGGTCGTCAATGTCTGCAAAGAAAAGCAGAAAACAAACATCCGCTCTTCGACATCCGACATCGCGGTACGCCTGACGCCGCCTATTATCATGAGCCTGGAACAATCGCTGGATTTCATCAATAATGATGAACTGGTTGAGGTCACGCCCCAGAATATTCGTTTGAGGAAACGCTTCCTGACTCAACACGAGCGCTCGCGCCAAAGAGAGATAGATTAAACATCAATCAAACCTCAGGTGCTGCGGCTTATGATCCTTCATAAGCCGCAGCACCTGAGGTTTGTTTTTTTTATTCATCGAGCATTTCATTACGCTCTTCTAATTCTGAGAGCAAAACCAACATCTCATACTCTTCATGGCAATTCGCACAGTGGCTGATATGCAGCGCAGTCTCGATAAGTTCAACATCTGGCATCTCGACCAGCGGGCATTCAGGACGTGTAGCTTCATAATAGTTGGGGAAATGGGCGCGACACTCATCGCAGGTAAGCTTGTCGCATGCAATCAATGCCTCGCTCAGTTGTATCTGACCATTACGGCAGCGTGAACAGGAACGGATATGAGCGGCAATACAACTGCTTCGTATTTTATTTTCCCGCCAATCAGCAGCCCATAACTGGAGCGGCCAGTCACAAACCATAGCATTTATTCCCTTTGACCAGTTGTTGCTCGCCCACCATCCGCCACCACAGCATAATATATTATTCTCGCCACATTTTTAAAGCGAGCAAGGCATCCTTGTTTTTACGCAGAGCTTGAAGTGCCCGATATCGCCACATATAAATGTCCTGTACATCAACCTGTAAATTTCTGGCAAGGTCATGTTCATCTACCTCTGCCAGGTAAGTATACAACAATACCATACGATAGCGCGGGTTCCGTATCAATAGAATAGCATCTTTGAGAGCCTGGTGCAATTCTTGATGCAAGACAATCTTTTGCGGATCAACATTGTACTCATCCACGAATTGTTCCGCAAACATCTCTTGCTGGGCATCAAGCGACTCAGAACGGTTTTCACTAGACTTTTGAAGGTATTCATGAGCATGGCGAATAAGCGCTACCTGAGCCCACTTGAGAAATGCGCTGGGATCATTTGGCCCGGCGAGAGGATTACGTATAACTGCCAGGTACAGTTCCTCCAGGGTCTTGTGCAAGACATCCTCATCTGCAAAGGCGTATTGCTGTAACTTCGCGGCGTAGCCAGAGTTGCGCAACAACAGCTTCAAGTAGTGCCTAAGGTTATCAAATGCATAATTACGTACTTCGGACTGAGGAGATTTCCAGGCAGCATATAATGCGCGGCTACAAACACGTTGAGCGATACGTGTGAGTACTCGCTGTGAGGGAAGTTCGCTGCTGCGGCAAAGTCGCTGATATTCCTGAAAAATCTGTTCCTCCAACTGGTCAATAGTGAGTATACCTCGAGCATAGTTTCGTATGGCTTGATCCGCAACAACGTATATTCGTGAATGAAGTTCATCACTTGATTCAGGCATAGTGTTTCCTCTCATTTTTAATGCTACTTGTATTGATATATCTATCAATATATTGGACGATTAAAAATCAAAGCCATAAATTTTGAGTTTTTTAGCAAGTTTTTTTGTCCCTTTCCCACCTGATTTATAGACGGGTAAAACTAACCCGCTGAAAAATCTCGCAGGTAGCAAATTACCTGCACACGTAGAGGGAAAGGAATTTCTTAAAATGGTTGCGACGTTACGGAGAATAGCTATGCTTATCGTCCTGGCTCTAGCATTGCTTGCAGGACTATTTGGCTGGACATTGCGGATGGAGACAGCTCCACCTGCGCATCACAATACTCCTTTACATTCCACCCAACTTGCTTACGTATGTCCGCCCCCGCCATTCAATTGCGCGGGATAAGCATGCATAAGGTATAACTCATG
>JACZCU010245135.1_pt1 | contig 17096 bp, 18 predicted proteins | sample 8641851 | NCBI WGS metagenome assembly JACZCU01 (sample SAMN15324605, study PRJNA640507) | soil metagenome | isolation source: monocropping sugarcane control | place: China: Luxin town, Laibin City, Guangxi Province | collected 2019-07-25 | depth 10cm m | reverse complement strand
GAGCACTGAGACGTTGTGATATTCTGGGGAGAGAGATTTCTATTCGGAAGAATTTTATGCACATCTAAGCCGCACCAGCGCTCATGGACGACTTGCATACCAACTCCTCTCTCAATAGGCGTTCTTCGTCTTCGCTGAGATCAACGAGAGGTGCGAAGTAAGACACACATTTCCTACGCGTGCTCAGTTGGTTCCATCTGGCGACAATCAGCTCTGCTGGACGCACCCGGGTCAGCTTCGTAGACGGGTTGAAGCACACCACTGTGAGCCGACCTCTGCACGTTGACCTCGTGGGTATTCTATCCCATTTTCATCCTTTTCTCTGACTCAAAGAGTCATCATGCTTCCTAGGGCATTTACCAGGTCGTGAGCCAGGCAGCCCGCAGGCTGCCTGGCTCACAACTATCACACAGAGGGAGCCACCGCAGTTGGCAAAGAGACCTGAACAGCTACAAGCAAGCAGTATTAGGTTAAGATGGTGAACTCCTGTCTCGAATTTGGCAACATTGCCGTCGCATAGGGATCGACTCCAAACGAGATGGCTCTTGTGGATAGCCTGGTTTTGTCACTCCTTTGTCTGTATGCTTCCCCATCGCTCGCCTGTGTTCTGCTGTAAGAACTGCACAACGTATCTTCCTACAATATCTGTCTCAAGATTGAGCAGCGTTCCAAGGTGCAAGCGACCCAGGTTGGTGTGCTCCTGCGTGTATGGAATAAGCGCGACGGAGAACCGATCATGCATGCTCTCCACCACGGTGAGACTTACCCCGTTTACTGCAATAAAGCCTTTCGAAACGACGGAGGGGCGAAGGTGTTCTGGCAGCGCGATCTCGACATACAGCGCCATGCCATCTTCCTTGATGGTGAGGACGGCGGCTGTTGCCTCGATGTGCCCCTGGACCAGGTGGCCGCCGATGCGCCCGTTCGCCGGAAGGGAACGCTCCAAATTGACGGCATCGCCAGGCTGCAACCGTCCCAGACGCGTACGCCGAAGTGTCTCTAGCATCGTATCGACGTGAAACCAATCCTCACCTCGCTTAGTGATGGTGAGGCAAGCCCCATCGACCGCCATACTATCTTTTACTTCCACCCCTTCAAGCACATCCTGTGCCTGAATGACGAGACCTGCCGGCTCAACCTGTCTCAGTGTGCCTACCTCTTCAACAATCCCGGTGAACATGACCTTGCTCCTTCGCTGGCTTTGCTCTTGTGAGCATCTGAACCGTTCGTGCCATCTCCACGGCGGCTTCGGCACATTCCTTGCCGCGTGCAATACGTTCTTCTGCCTGTTGCTGATTCTCGGCGCACATCACACCGAACATGATGGGAACGCCCATATCGAGTGCCACCCGCTGAATGCCCTGGGCCGCAGCATCACTCACCAGAACATCATGACGGGTCTCTCCTTTCATCACACAGCCCAAACAGATGAGGGCATCGTAGGAATCTCCAGTCAGCATGGCCCTGGCCGTTGTCGCCAGTTCGTAGGAACCGGGTGTAGAGACCACGTGGATATCTTCGACTCCTAGACCCGTCAGTTCCTCTTGCGCGAGCTGGAGCATGGCGCCGGTGATGTGCCAGTTGTAGCGTGCAACCACGATTCCGATCCTCAGTCCCGTGCCATCCAACTCAGGCGCGGGTGGCTGTGTAGCTGTCTGCATTATTTGCAGTCTCCCCTCTATATGGTGTTGTTGTGTTATGTGCACCATGCGGCGATGTCAACAGGTGTCCGAGCCGCTGGTGCTTCGTCTGAAGGTAGCGAAAATTGTCCGCAGTGGGAGGTATTTCAAGTGGGACAGGCTCTACGACTATGCCTCCTTCTCGCAACGCCCACGTTTTCGTGGGATTGTTTGTCATGAGGCGAGCCGATGTGATGCCGAGATCGTGCAAAATCTCTACCGCATGGGTATAGGTTCGAGCATCGATAGGATAGCCGAGCTGCTCATTCGCTTCAATCGTATCGTATCCTTGCTCTTGTAAAACATATGCCTGCAGCTTTCCCGCAAGCCCTATACCTCGCCCCTCTTGAGGCAGGTAGAGCAACAATCCTCTTCCCTCCGTTGCAATCACATGGAGCGCTGCTTGCATTTGGGCCTGGCAGTCGCAGCGTTGCGAACCAAAGAGATCGCCGGTCATGCAGGCCGAATGGAGACGCAGCAGAGGGGGGTGCTCCTGCTGCTCTCGCAGATCGCCCAGTGCGAGCACGAGATAGTCCCGGCCTGTCTCGATCTCTCGATAGTGGAGAAGCCGGAACGTCGCTTCGGGCGTGGGGAGTTGTGTTTTGCTGATGCAGCTCATCGCATGTTCTTGACGGTACCGAGCGATCGCGTCGACAGAGAGAAGACCAAGCCCCCATGTACGCGCAAGATCAAGCAACGCCTGCCCACGGGCCGCATCTCCATCGTCGCCCAATATTTCGCAGATGACCGCACCTGGCTCCAGACCGGCGATACGCATGAGATCGACTGCTGCCTCGGTATGGCCGCGTCGCTGCAGGGTACCACCTGGTTGTGCCCGCAACGGGAAGACGTGTCCGGGACACACCAGGTCTTCCGATCGGGTGGTGGGATCAATCAAGGTGCGGATAGTGACCGCCCGGTCACGTGCTGAGATGCCTGTCGTTGTGCCACGAAGCGCATCGACTGAGGCAGTGAAGGCAGTTCCTTGCAAGGGAGCGCCCCTGCGTTCTACGAGAGGGATGCGCAAGGTATCGAGTCGCTCTCCTGCAAGAGCGATGCAGATGAGGCCACAGGCGGTGTGTGCTATAAAGTTGATTGCCTGTGGCGTGGCAAATTGTGCTGCCAGGCAGAGATCGGTCTCGTTCTCCCGCGTCTCATCGTCACAGATCAGCACCATGCGCCCCGCTCTTACCTCGTGAACCGCCTCAGCGAGGGTCATACTCCGTCCAGAAACACCAGGTATATTTCCCATAGTTTTCCTCTTTAATCTCCTAGATTGAACAGATGTGAGCATCGGCATGCCGGTGGGATTGCCCTTCCCGGTAGACGACATTGCCCTCGACAAGGACATCACCATCAATTACGCTCGTACGCACATTTTGCAATTGGGATGCATGGGCCATTATCGGCAGCCCTCGGCCCGCTATGGGTGAAGGGGCATGGCATCCTCCAATCAGTTTGGGGGCGATGAAGGCGGCTACATGATCGATGCAGTGTTGGTCAAACGCACTACCCAGTATCTTTGCCCCGCCCTCCATCAGGACATGCATTATGCCTCGTCGTGCCAGGGCTTGCAACGCAGACTGAAGATCAACCTGCCCATCTGCACCAATCGCGACAGATACCACCTCGGTGCCGTAATCAACAAGACGCTGATACTGCTGGCGAGGACAGGTTTCGGCAACGAGAATGCAGGTGCCACTGGCTAATTCAGGTTGGAACAGAGCAAGTGTAGCGGGCAATTGACCATGGCTCGTAAGCACCACACGCAGCGGTTGCTGCGCTCGATGTGTCCGTTCCCATACCCGCTTGTCGGGCGGCAAACGCACGGTCAACTGGGGATCATCAATCCGCGCAGTGTTCGCACCAACAAGAATGGCATCCACGCGGTCTCGTAGATCATGAACCCAGAGTCTGGCATGCGGTCCACTAATCCAAGAAGCGTCACCGGTAGACGAGGCGAGTTTGCCATCAAGGGTCATAGCCCATTTCGCTGTGACGTACGAACGCCCCATGGTGATGTACATCTCGAAGGGGCGGATGATCTCAGTCGCTTCATGAGCCTCCTGGGTCTTTTCCAGAAGAGCAGTCTCAATACCAGCAACTCGAAGCTGTTTAATGCCACGCGTGTGCACGGAGGGATGAGGGTCCTGGCTCCCGATAACGACACGGCGAATGCCTGCGGCAATAATGGCCTCCGTACAAGGGGGAGTGTGAACAGAAATACAGCACGGCTCAAGCGTCACGTACAGATCGGCGCCAGCGGCCGCTGCACCTGCTTGGGCAAGAGCCTGCACCTCGGCATGTGGTCCATACGGAGGTGTGGTGGCACCTCTGCCGACGATCTCACCATCGCGTAGCACGACAGCACCAACAGGAGGGCGGGGGCTGGTACGGCCTTCGACACGACGTGCGCAGGCAAGCGCTTGTTGCATGGCCTCTCTCTCATCCATAACTGGTTGCTCCATCAATGACCTGGATTGGCTAGGCATTCAGGGCGGAGTGAGGTATGAGAGGGATGAAAGGAAGGGATGAGGAGAAAATAGAAAGTAGGGCATAACGCCTGTTCATCGTGGCATGCAATGGATGGGCAGTATGCTGCACCGAGCAATATATCTGCACATTATTCTCGCTCACGAAGATGCTATCTTACTTGTCTTCTCCCATCCGGACTATACCGTCGGCCCTGGAACTTCCCCAGATCCTGCCTCTCCAAAGAGTGGCTCGCGGGCTCTACCGCCGATCAGGAATTGAGAAAACAGCTTACCTGTCTCCCCTCACCTTGCCCCGAAGACATATCAGTATTCAATTTTGATGCTCTCATGATAGCATACGTGAAGGAAGGAAGCAAGTGGGCTGTGTTGCAAAAATGCACTTTCATAGTGATTGTCTCTCTGGCTCTTTGCAAAAGGTCACAAAGAGCCAGGGTTCTTGCGCTTGAGTTAGCCAACGCAATCGATGAGGACGCGCCCAAATACCCGGTTGTGCCGAATTGCCTCAAGAGCTTCTTCAGCCTGTGCCAGTGGAAATGATGCGCCAATAACTGGTTTGACTTTTCCGTCGCGTACCAATTCTAACGAGCGAGCGATCTCGGCGCGCGTAGCGTACCGTGTTCCCAGAATGCTGATCTCTTTGTTGACCAGGTACATGGGTGCAGCCGAAATCACGGCGTTTTTGTCGGAGCGCAGGCCTGGCATAGCGCCTGCGATGACGAAGATTCCCCCGCGTCCGAGGGCCGCTAAGCCCTTGCCAGTTGTTTCGGGAGCACCAACAAAATCGATGCAGACATCAAGCTGGCCATCTGCTGCCTGTACGAGGTCTGTCTCCCAGGATTCCGACGAGGCATCAACCAGGGAGTCGAGCGCAAAATCCTGTAAACGACGGAGTTTCTCTGCATCGCGCTCGACAGCAATCACAAAGGCGCCGAAAGCCTTTGCCACCTGGAGCATATGGATGCCGACGCCCCCACCAGCCCCGATCACCGCGACCCGTTGACCGGCCACAATGCGCGCCCGTTTGTGCGCTATGTGATAAGGAGTGGCCACTGCGTTGGCGATGACGCCAGCTTCGCGCAAAACGACGCCTTCGGGAATACGCACCAGGTTCCGGGCTGGCACGACTACGTATTCGGCAAAGGCACCATCGATCTTTGCTCCGATGTTGCCCTTGTTGTTGAGACAAAGCGTCTCGCGTCCAGAGGCACACATAACACAGTTACCACAGAAGAGGTAGAACGAGCCGGTGACCGGATCGCCTTCCTGCCAGCCTTCTACTCCAGCACCAAGCGCCGCAACGGTCCCGGAATACTCGTGTCCCATGATTCGCGGTGTTGACCCGCCTAGATGTCCCAGGCGGATACTTTCGAGGGTCAGGCCAGCGCCACAGGCCATCACACGCACCAGGACTTCGCCAGGACCCGGTTCCGGCACCGGCCTGATCTCAGCTTTGAGTGTACCTCCGAATGATTCGAGGACCATGACTCGCATCTGCATGATATTTACTCCTTTCTCATCGCAAAGGGGAAGTTTGATAAAACAGAGGGTTCAGAAGGTTCAGGTTGGATAGGTGTGTCTTGCCGCGCAGCCTGCACCAACGCCCAGATTTTCTCTGGTTTGAGCGGCATATCGAGCGTTTTGATGCCAAGAGGAGACAGAACCGCGACCGGGTCTCCAACTTATCGCACGCTCCCCATGGCCAGAGACTGAGTTAATCATTAACTCAGCATACGACGATGAAAAGTCTCAGTCAAGCTTTCACCATAGCCCGGTGACAGCAGAATAGTCGTGGTCGCCTTGGGATGCGGGATGTACCACCTAAATAAACGATACGAGAGAATACAGAAGGCAGGGTAAAGATGCTCCTGCCAGAAAAATGGGGAATACAGCGACGATCACCGCGTTGTGATCGTGCCTATCCCACTCGCATATGCTTCAGTAAACCACAGTTTCCCACTGCCAGGGATATGAGTGATACCCACAGGTTCGATCAAATTATTGAGACCAAGTGGAATAGGAAACTCAGTAAATGTCCCGCTGCGAGGGATGCGCCCAAGTTAGTCCGCTTCCCGTTCCGTAAAACAGAGGTTTTTATCAGGGGCCGTTATAATACTAACGGGACCTGAATTGGACTTTGGGAGGGTGTACATGGTAATTTTCCCGCTGAGCGTCATCCGCCCGATCTAGCCTGAGCCGAAATCGGTGAACCACAGGTTATTGTCAGGGCCTATGGTAATTCCGACCTACGAATTCTCCCGGGGTATTGAGGAAGTGGTTACGGCCTTGTTGGAGGCCGGACTCACTCTTACTGCTTTGAAAGAATATCAATATCACTTCTTCTCTTTCTTACTGGCTGCTGAGAGCATCTTGTGCCAATCTGGGATCGCTGCTGGATCGGGGAGACTATAATGGGTCCGTACCAGCGCCAGATAGCTCTCCTCTTCTTGCTCCCAGCGTAAATCATCCCAACCAAGTTCTCCCTGGCACATTGCACGGATTCTGGACAGGTGCTCTTTCCCTCCTCCGGGGAGAACGAGACCGAGGCGTACACGACGCAATAGGAGATCTTCGAGGTGGATAACTCCTTCGGCATGGGCCGCCCAGCGCAGTTCTGCCCAGAGGATCTGTGTTCCAGGGACGAGTTCCAATTCACCTGGGTGCACCATCCTGACCAGATCGGTTGCGTAGACTCCATATCGACCTCGGAGCCGTCTCCGCGTTGTTTCTCCCAACTGTTGGAGGCCAGGCTCGTTGACATTGGCTGCCTTGAGAACGGGACTGTTGATGTTGAACGCCGGTATGCCTGGCTGTTTGGCTCGTATCACTTTCAGGGTATCTAGAGCCATCAGGTGAAACGTCGTCAGCTTTCCTCCGGTCACCGTCAAGAGTCCTTGCTCCTCCCACACGGCATGATCGCGGCTCTCTCTGGCCGAATGTGTTTTGCCTGTCCTAATCACCGGGCGTACGCCGCTGAAGGTGGCGATCACATCTTCCAGTGTGAGATTCAATGTCGGGAATTGGTGTTCAACCGCAGCCATCAGATAGGCTACTTCCTCTGGTTGTATAGCTGGTTCATCATCCAGAGCTTGGGTGTAATCGCTGTCCGTGGTTCCAACCAGTGTGACGCTCTCCCAAGGGCAGATACACACCGGACGACGATCAAGTGGATGCGAGAGACTGACAGCCTGGGGAACTGGTAATCGCCAGCCCGGGAAGAGAAGATGACTGCCGCGCAAGGGCCGAAGACGGGCTCGAGCACCAACCTGATCTCGTAATTGATCTGCCCAGGCCCCAGTGGCATTGATCACAACCCTCGCGTGCACCTCAACCGTACGATCCTGCTCCCTGTCCTGCAGCCGCACGCCCACTACCCGACCGTGTTCCCACAGGAGTTCTTGAGCGCAGACGTAGTTCAGGGCCGTGCCACCTGCGTCCACGGCCTCTTGGAGCACGCGCAGTACCAGGCGAGCGTCGTCGGTTAATCCTTCACGTGTGCGAAAGCCGCCGGTAAGCCCTGTGTGGGTGATATGAGGAGTCAAGAGTTGAAACGCCTCGGCATGGTAGTGCTGGTGATTCCGGTGGGAGGCGAGCAGATCAGAGAGTGAGAGTATCATGCGATACGTCCAGGGAGCGGGGGAACTATCCCTGTAGGTAGGAAACAAAAAACCGACCGGCTGAACCAGGTCTGTTCCCTCTTTGAGCAAGCGCTCTCGTTCGCGAATCGCCTCTCGCGTGAGCTGGAATTTGCCTTCTTTCAGATAACGCAGCCCGCCATGTATCAGCTTTGATGAGCGGCTCGAGGCTCCCCAAGCAAAGTCGCGCTGCTCCACCAGGAGACTACGCAGTCCTAACCGAGTGGTTTCACGCAAGATACCTGCACCGGTAATACCGCCACCAATGATAAGTATGTCCCATGGTCGGCGTATCTGCGCCCAGATCGTCTCTCGCCAGGTTTTTGTCCACATCGTCGTCATCCCTCCTAATAGATAGAGCCAACCGCGGCTGTCCGCAGGAGGCATCCTTCGACATTTTAAGACGAATTACACAACGAGCTTTCCTGGATTCATCATGCCTTGTGGATCAAAATGCTTGTAGAGCTGGCGCATGGCTGCGAGACCGAGTTCTCCTTTTTCAGTCATCAGATAGCGCTGGTGATCCGTCCCAACGCCGTGCTGGTGACTGATGGTTCCATGCTGGGCGATAATAGCCCGACTGGCAGCCTCTTTGAGGACCTGCCACCTGTGTAGCGTTTCAGCTGGATTAGATGCGATGCGGTAGAGATAGGTGGTATAGATCCCTGAGCCATGGCGATACAGATGCGAGAGGTGCGAGAATACATGGACCTTCTCGTCGTCCTCTGCCAGGCCACCTCGGAGTGCTACTTCGATTGCCTCCACCAGAACAGGAACACGATCCCAGGTGGTAGCTGTCTCCACCGTATCAACAGCATATCCCATCGACCAGAGCGTGTTGCGCAGATAGGGAGTCCGAAAACGATTCTTGTGCCACTGGGCCCCCAGAACGCGTCCTGCGGAAACGCCTTTTAGCTCTCCTGCAATGCCCAGTGCCTCTTTCCGGGCAGACGTGACGACTGCCTTGCAGCCAGCCATGCCCATCAGCAGCATGCACTTGTTGTTGCCCACACCACGCAGTGCAAGTGCATGCTCCAGGGTCCACATGAAGCGCTCGTGGCCGGCCAGCACCAGGTTAGTCTTCGTTTCCATAGGCGTGCTCAAACGCAGCATCGCTAGAGGAAGCCGCATCTGGAGCATCTGGCGCCCGGCTGCTATTCCGCGCTCCCAATCAGGAAAAAAGACGACAAGAAATTGCTCTTGCTCTGGCAGCGGCGTCACGCGTATTGTAGCTTCGGTCAGGATACCCAGGCGTCCTTCCGAGCCAAGCACGATCTCCCGCAGATCCATGCCTGTGGCAGAGGCTGGGAAAGGTTGTACCTCGAGCGTGCCTGACGGTGTCTCCATGCGCCCACCAGCAAACAACTGCTCAATACGGCCGTAGCCAAGCGACTGCTGCCCGCTGGAACGAGTCGCAATCCAGCCGCCCAGGGTCGAGTATTCGAATGACTGTGGAAAGTGCCCCAGGGTGTATCCATACGCCCGAAGTTGTGCCTCCAGATGAAGACCCGTCACCCCCGTTCCAAATGTCGCCAGATGATTGGCTTCATCCATGTTATCCAGGCGGCTCATGCGTTTGAGATCAATAGTCAGGACCGGTCGATCTCCTGGGAGGGGATTGATGTGACCGACAACACTGGTTCCTCCACCATATGGAATCAATTGGGCACCGGTCTCACACGCATAGCGAATCAGATCGCGTACCTCGCTCTCACCTTCAGGAGAGGCAACGCCATCGGGAAATGTATCAATACACCCGCTGCGCAGAGCAATCCAGTCGGGTAAGCTTTGTCCGCGCGCGTGACGTACCCGCTCAGCGGGATCAGCGGAGATGAGCGGATGCGTGGGCAGCCGAGAAGGAGGCACCCGTGCTCTAACCTCCTCGAATGTGGCATCTCTCAATGGGATGCCAGGACCTATGGCATCCTTGATAAAAGTAGCAGCGGCAGGTGATAGGGGAGAGCTCATTGTCTCCTCTCCCCACCCATTCCATCGCCTCATAACGCACCTCCAGATGGCTAAATCATCTCCATTCCCTCCTCCCTATTGTAGGGGTCAGCATATCCAATTGTACAGTCTAACATGTTTTTACCCAATTAGGCTATCCTTTGATCCTTTGATAGTCATGGTGGAGCCTAGCCAAGATCGGAACTGCCATCACCTTGTCCCCACATGGTGAGAGGCACCAGGGGATCCACGCGGTTCAGGTATCTGCTGCTCTCTACCTTGATGTGGACGTGCCCGATTAAGTACGCCACATACAGATTGAGCACGCGCTGCAGCTGCTTTTCGTGGAGAATCAACAGGTGGTCAAGGCATTCTTGTCGCACGCTCCTCAAATAGCGTTCGCATGACCCCCGCTTCCAAGCCAATGGCTAGTTCGATGCTCCGTCCTTTCCCAAACCGGCTTCCCTGGCGCGAATAATGGCTTGCGCCAGATCAGCATCTTGTAATTTGCTGAAGATGTTGGAGACATGGTTAGCAACCGTCTTGAGCGGCAGATCAGCGGTCCAGCAGAACCATCACTGGTCTTCTCAGATGACCTTCCATTCAATGGCATAGCGCGCTTCTGAACTCTGCGTCGTTGGAGGGTGAAGCAGCGAATAGTGCTCAGGACGCCAAGGAGCCAGAAGATCGCTAGCAGCCAGGCGAAGGGATGTCCGAACTACAATGAAACCGGAGGTAATGCTCATTCAGCATAACCGAGGACATAACGCAATTGATCCCTGTTCCGCCGCAGTCGCTCGACGATGTTATGGTTCAGGCGATAGATTTCTTTCACATCGTCAAATTCCTGTGGACAACGCAGGACAATTTCTCGAGGTTTGAGACCACAGTAATACAGGAGATACATCAGTCGTTTTCTCGTTTTTCAGGGAGCAGGGTCTGAATTTTCTTCCATATACTCTGGCTGTCAATGGAGTCTTCTGCAACAGGTTCTCCTGAGGGACCTGGCTCTGGTAAAGGCACTTCTCTTGCTCGCGAGCGCAAGTGAGAACGCAAGATATCGATAATAATCCCGTTCAGAGTTGCATGCAAGTAGCTTAGCGAGGCATACAAGGTAGCGAACTCTAACTGTTGCGTCCGCACAACGCACCAGAAGCGTGAGAAAGTCTGTGCAATGTAATTCTCTTCGGAGTCGCGTAGCAGCGCCACATCCTGGTAGGGATGGGCGTATATCCAGCGGCGGTTGGTTTCGCTGAAGCACAACTGCAACTCGCACCACGCTTGATCGGTTTGCTCGATGAGAGCGTGGTGGAAGAGTTCTAAACAATAGCGATCATCGAAAAGCGCTTGACACCGATGCCGCTGCAACTCACTGGTACTCAAGTCTGCAAGTCTCGTCAGGCTCATCTGACCAGGTGCTTCTTCCATGCTCGTACTCATTACTCTCGGTCTCCTTCCCTTTCAGCACAAGCTGAAGGAGTACTTCCCACTATTAGCAAGAGTCTAACAACTTTTTGCCTCTCATATATCTAGGAAATCCTATATTTATGGGATCACAAGAAGGGGTGAGGCCATGCTCGACATAAACTTAGCCTACAAAGCGTTTGCTGAAGCGGCATCAGACTTCGAACCACACATTGTACTGCCAGGAAAGATATATGATGTTCTACTTGCAGTCAGTTTTTTTAGTGAAAATTGGAGATTTCTATGGGAAAACCTATAGACATGAGAGAAACGAACGAGTAAAATGAGTACGAGCCAGTCACTGCGATACCAGGAGAAAAAGGCATAACCGTCACAAAGGAACGTATCCCGTGGGACTCTACTGCCCGGAGTAGAGGAGGTCAGTCATGCAGCGCCAATCAAGCACCAGACCTTTACTGTGCCATGAGCTTGTGGACTGCAAACACGAAATGCAGGAGTTGAATGAGGCGTTACAGCGGGCGGCGACTGCTCAGCCCCAACTGGTGCTGCTTGCGGGCGAAGCCGGACTGGGCAAGACGAAACTCTGTCGGGCCTTTATGCAAACGAGCAGGCAGCAGCAGGCAGTGGTCCTCTTCGGCCTGGCCATCCCCCAGGATCAGTCGCTCCCCTTTGGTCCTTTTCTGGATGCCTTCCGCCGCTACTTCACAGCAATCGTAAAAACTCTTTCTGATACTCATCACTCCCTGCACACTTCCCTTACCTCCCTTCTCCAGCTTTTCCCCGAACTGGCCTCAACGTTCTCTGGGAGTATCGCACTCAGGCCGCTACTTATGCTCTTGAACAAGGATGGGTATAACGGAACACTTGCTTCTTCTCCTTCGTTCATTTCATCCGAACAAGGTCTGCTCGATTCTGGCCTTTTACACGTGCTGTAGGGGCTCCAGCGCTGTTCAGAGCTTGTGGACTACCATAAGGGGCTGTGCCGGTCCTGCGAGCGAGAGGTTGCGCGGGCTGGTGCTTGCGCTTGGTTTTTTGGGCGAGCAGCCGCCGGCAGAGGAGCGAACCCGCCAGCACGAGGCTGACAAGGTAGATACCCAGAGCCCACCAGGTCTGCGTATCACTGCCGGTTCCAATGCCATGAATAGTCGCGAGCGCAAAGATGCCCAGGGTGAGCACATGTAGTCGCCGCCACCAGATGTAGCCAATGTGCGGGCGTAGCCAGGTGCTGATACCAATAGCGATGCCCAGGTACAATCCTACAATGCCCATCGCCATCCACTCCGGACGATAATGGCTCGTGAGCGGAATAAGGATCTCTTTCCACCCAAAGTGGGTGAAAGGATCTACCCACACCGCCAGGACGTGAACCCCGAGAAAGATCGTGCTGAGCAGCGTCAGAAAGTTGTGTAGTTCGCTATTGAGCAGGCGGGGCCAGCGGCTGGGCGATTGGATCTGCGTCGAAAGCGCCAGGCCCACGACCACCGCCAGGGTGAGTAATATGTAGGCGGTGAAGCCACCAGCCCGGGCGATATTCCAGGTGACGGTTTGCCAGATAGTGTTCATTTTTTTAGTGCCTCCATAAGATGTACCGGCCATGGTTCTACGGTTTCCCATGTGCCATCCTCGTGCACGAGCAGACCCGCGATGCGGTGTCTCCGCAGAAAATCGGCTCCTTGTTTTGACCCGAGAATGAACGCGGCTTTCGCCACTACCTCGGCCTGTTCACACCGGTCTGCCACGACAGTGACCGACCAGAGATCGCTCTGGGCAGGCAGGCCGGTACGAGGATCGAGCAGGTGGTGTCGCAGCGTTTGTCCCTGCCACCAGTGGCGGCGAGCAATGCCGGAAGTCGCGATGGCTCCGTGGCGCAGCGGGATTATCCAGACTTGCTCCTGTCCCGGTACGGCGACTGGCCACTGCCCGGCCTCGGAAGGAAGTCCCAGACAAGCCAGATCGCCTCCCGCGTTGACCAGGGCGGAACTGATCCCGTTCTGGCGCAACTGCTCCAGGGCGGCATCGACGGCCATGCCTTTGGCGATTCCTCCGAAGTCGAGCTTGATGCCAGTGGGAAGCGTCACGCACCGACGTATCGGGTCTACCTTAATGCCACGCCAGCGCCCTCCTGGTTCTCCAGGTATGATGGGATCGAAACGGACAGCCGGAAGATCATCGAAGGTACGGTCATAGCCAAGCTGCACTAACTGCTCCAGCAAGGCGGGATCGTATACACCCTCGGTGGCCTGGGCTGCTGTCAGAGCAGTTGTCAGGACGATATAGAGCAGGTCACTGACAACAACGGGCGTCCCTGCTTGCCGATTGAGCTGCGACAGCTCACTTTCGGGTAAGAAACGACTCAGGGCCTGTTCCCATTCTCTAAAGAGCGAGCGCACGATCTGCACTCCCAATGCTACCTGGCTTTCCGGAAGTAGCAGGGAAATGGTTGTCCCCATTGCTCGAAATTCCTCACGGCGCATACCGATGGGAGTGCTATAGTCAGGAGGTGTGGGTTCCGCTGACGGGTGTTTGCGCAGAGCTGCTTGATCCACTGGTGGATCCCTGCGTAGAGCTGCTTGTTCCAAAGTTGTTTCCTCCTTGCTGTTTCAAGAAACCATCGCTATTTTGAGATGAGGATGATGTTGTTGGCGTCGCCTGGGAAGACCCTGGCGAGGCCTTGTTGGTCTGATTGGTCTGACTGGTAGTGGTACCCACCTGGTGAAAGGCGACCAGCCCGCTGAACGTACCAAAGCTGACGAGCGAGGCAATGACTAGCCACTTCTTGAGCGTATGGGCCAGGGCCAGCGCTCGTGCCTTCGGCATCTTCTCCGGCGGCCTGGGCTTCTGAATTCCACTTCCTGGTTGCGGTCTCTGGTTCTGTAGAACCGGGGGCTGTGGCTGGCCAGTGCGTGCGGTGACATGCCGGCCTTCATAGAGTTGGTTCTGTTGTGGTATCCACCGAACGGTTGTATCGTATTGGTATGGATTCGTTTCCATCGTTTCTCCAATCTTCCTATCAAGTAATCAAGGCTCGCTCTCGAGACCCTCCCGAATGCGAGCAGGAGTCTTCTGTTTGATCAGTGGGGTTCTCTTCCCCACGTGCTCAAGCATAGACCATGCCTCTTGATTTTCCATTGGAAACATATGAGAAACTTCCAATCTCAAGAAGACGCCCATTTCCCTCGTCAGTTCCGGACACCGCCCCGGCATTCCATGAGAATTTTCTCATGCATTTCTCATCAAAATTCAATGAAGCGCTGCTACGCTTGAGCATAGTTGAACGAAACAGAGAGGAAAATGGTGGATAGATGAGCATCAGGTAGCATGTCAATATGCCTGCTGCTTCAAAGGAGGGAACCATGAAAAAGCGTTACATCTGGCTGGCCGGCATCGGCCTTGTCCTCGTCATTGTCATTGCTGCTATGATGTACACGGCGCACTTCGCCAGCGCCGTCACCCAGTCCCATACCGCGCCAGGCGCCGCGACGGCCACGGGGACACCCATTCCATCAACCGGTCTGCAGACATTTCAGATCGTGTCTGCCCAGACTACAGCATCCTACAGCGTGTACGAAAACCTGATCTTCCAAAATAAACCGAATAATGATGCGATTGGCACGACACACTCGGTGCAGGGCAGTTTCCGCATACGGACCGGCGCAGCGCCGCTCGTTGCAGCCATGAATGTGACGGTCGACTTGAGGACGTTGCAAACGGATTCACAGAGGCGTGATCACTACGTGCAACAAAACGCCTTACAAACAGACACCTATCCTTATGCGACGTTCATCTCTGTCAGCACGCAAGGCTTACCAGTGAGCTACGCTGACGGGCAAACCGTTCATTTTCAACTGACGGGCAACTTGACGATGCACGGCAAAACCAACAAAGAGGTATTTGCCGTGCAGGGAAAGGTCGTGGGCAATACGATAACGGGAACGGCAACCAGTACCATATATATGACAGACTTCGGGATCCAGCCGCCAAACCTGGCGAACATCGCCATTGCACAAAATAAGGTCCTCATCACCGTCACCTTCACGGCGAACGAAAAATGAGAAAGCGCTTATGTTCTTCCAATGTGTCTCTCATTGTCAACAGCTATGCTCATATTCCGAGGGATAGGGAGGCGTGACGATTTCTAATGCCATTCAGACCGCTGTTGCGATCAACCCGGGCAACAGCGGTGGTGCGTTGATCAACCTGCAAGGCGACCTGAAAGGCGTTCTTGACTATGGCTACTCCCTATCCATTGCGGTTAATGCTCTATGTGTATTTGGTGTGCATGACCTTCTCCTGGATCATGGCGTGTTCGTTACCCTGCCTGCTCTTTGTGCGCTAGATGTTGCGTAGGATCTGCTGCTTCGCGCTCTCGAACTCGGCATCGGTCAGAACTTTTGACTCGTGCAACTCTCCGAGTTGCTTCAACTGTGCAATTTTATCAGCAGTCATACCACCAGCCGACGCAGGTGCAGCAGCCTGCGGCGGAGGGGGAACTGTCTGTTGATACGCAGGCGGGGGTGGAGGCGGTTGTTGGTAGACTGGCTGCTGCTGCATATCTTGCTGCTGTTGCTGCAGATCGGCAATCTGTGCGTTTTGCTGAGCCTCCTGCTGGGCCTGCGCCGCCGATTTGCTGGCCGCGTGACTGCCCGCTACATAGGCTACCCCCCCTACCGCAGCGGCTCTTAAGAGTGGTCTTCTTCTTCTCAACATAGGTATCCTCTTTCTTCTTTACTTTACTCAGCAGCTTTGACTTCTGCTTTCTCCTGTCCGGCACTTTGCTTCGCCGCCTCGAGGTCTTCTTCCACTGCCTCCAGCACGTCAGGAGCCACGAACCCTCCTGCGATGGCCACACCACCCGCATTCTTGATCGCTTCCTTCAAGCCAATTGCCCAGGTATGCTCGAACAGGAGCAGGCCAGCTGCACTATTATTGGGCAAGTCGGCTGCTACCTGCTCAATATCTTCTGGTGCGAGCAGGCCCATGAGATCACCGGCCAGGGGAGCAAGCTCCGTGGCTTCCTCAGCTCTCAGATCTCGCAATTCCATCGCCGTGATGTTGCCCTGATCATCTTTCTTAATAACAGACAGATCGACCACATGGATGATGCCTTTCTCTTGCGCAGCGCGTAGCTCCGCCAGAATCTGACCCTTGAAGCGGTTGCCCTCAAATCCGACAAGCAGGTATTCTAGTGGACCCAGGGTCATACTATTTCTCCTTTCCTCTTTCCCGTATCTGTTCTGTAACATACTCATTTCCGAATGCCATAGCCACAAGATTACTCATGGGTCACTCACTTCAGTTCGTACGTTCACCCTCTCAGTATGTGGATACTATCTGCACATAGCGAGAACATCTTTGCGCCTCCTCTCCAGGAAGCCACAGCGCGCTTTCTTCGCTGTACACCATACAAACTGGAACCATTCTCTTCCAGTATACTGTCCAGAGATCGAAAACACATGCTTAAAACACACTATTTATGCGCAGGACAAGACAACTGAACAATACAAGTTTGTCGTATCTCATAGTGCATTTACATTAGTTAGACTGCGGGCTTTTCTTAACCATCGAGTCCCTCCCTTGAAGTGTGGTGAGTACACTCGCCTATGTACTCACCGCGGGCTGATCATACCCATCATGACCTACCACTTCTACAGGTCGCTGCTCCTGCTCTTCGGCTGGAAACTGATCAGGGTGCCGCTCATGCCAGGTGTCCCAGAAAGCTCGGACAAAGGTCTGTATGAGACCTGCCGCCGGGCAGGCAAAGAAAGCTCCCAGCAATCCGAATAAGCTGGCGCCGACCAGCAGGGCAAACACGGAGATTATGGGATGCAGACCGACCGAATGGCCCAGGATGCGCGGGGCCAATACCTGCCCATCCAGCCCTGCCTGCATCACGGTGACAAAGATCAGGTAAATGAGCG
>JACZCU010193806.1_pt1 | contig 17105 bp, 25 predicted proteins | sample 8641851 | NCBI WGS metagenome assembly JACZCU01 (sample SAMN15324605, study PRJNA640507) | soil metagenome | isolation source: monocropping sugarcane control | place: China: Luxin town, Laibin City, Guangxi Province | collected 2019-07-25 | depth 10cm m | reverse complement strand
TGCCGGTACAAGCCCGGCAACCGAGCTCCGAACGGTCGGCTCGTTTGGAAGCCGACGCCGGAGATCGACAAGATCATCCGCGAGAAGTACGACCCGCACACGAAGGGCCGCGTGGCGGAGATCGCGCGGGAGATCCATTGGACCGTCAGCGCAGTGCGGCATCGCGCGACGTACCTCGGCGTGACGGCCGCGCGCGCGGCGATCTGGTCGCAGCGCGAGATCGACATCCTCGAGGAACACGCCGGCAAGCGAACGCCGGTCTGGATTTCAAAGCGGCTGAAGAAGGCCGGCTTCAGCCGGACGGTCTCCGGCATCATCGGGAAAATCAAGTTCCTCGGGTTGAGCCGCGCCATCAAGCGCGGGTACTCGCTCAACGACGTCGCCGCGTGCTTCGGCGTTCATCTCCGGACGGCCGAGAAGTGGCTGAACAACGGATGGCTCCACGCGAAGAGGTCGCAGCAGCAGTACGGGCCGAATCTCATGTGGGAGATCACCGAGGCCGACATCCTCCGATTCATCACCGAGCACCCGACCGCGTTCATGATCCGCTACGTCGACCAGACGTGGTTTCTCGACCTCATGGCGGCCAACCTGAAGCTGCCGGAAGAGAAGCCGAAGCGACCGCAAAAGGTCGCGCGGGTCGAGCGCGACGACGAGGAAGATGCGGCCTGATGCCTCGCGTAATGCTCTCCTGCGATCGCTGTCATCGTCAGTTCGAAGCTGACGAGGCGACGGTTCAGCGCGTGCGCCGCGCGCCGCAGGAGCCCGTCTTCTGCTCGAGGAGCGATTGCGAGGCGCTGGCGCAGGAGCTCGAGCGTGCACGCGAGGAGAAAGCCGGCGGCAAGAAAAAGCGGCAGCCGAAGTTTCCGCCGGAGCTGCGCGAGCTGACCGTGCTCGAAAAGGAGATTCAGCGCGCGATTCTCCACTACATCACCGTTCGCGGGATCTTCGCCTGGCGCCAGAATCAGGGCGCGCTGCACATGCCGGAGGAAGAGGGCCACTACGGCCCGACGCGGCATCGGTGGGGCCGCAAAGAGCGCGTCATCCGCTTCGCTCACGTGGACGGCATCAGCGATATCATTGGCGTATACCGCGGCCGGTTCCTGGCAATTGAGGTGAAGCGTAAGGGCAACAAGCCCACAGACGATCAGCGCGCATTTCTCGAGCGCGTCGACAAAGAGGGCGGCATTGCGATCGTCGCCTACAGCGTCGACGACGTCGTCAACGCGCTGAAGGAAGTTGACGAGGGCAAACGATGAACGCGAGAGCGCCGCCGACCAGACCTCCACAATGCAAGTCCAGACACGCAAGGGAGGAAAGATGGCTGAGGAAAACCGACAAACCGAACCGCCGCCCGAGGACGGCGATCCGTTCATCGACTTCGCGGATCTGCTTCAGATCACCAACGTGAAGAAACACGGCAACACCGTCTCGCTCGACGAGCACATCAACGACATGCTCCGCGAGACCGTAGCCGCCGCGCGCTACCACGGGAAGGAAGCCTCGCTCACGATCAAGCTCACGCTGAAGCCCGGCAGCGGCAGGGGAATGGCCGTCATCCACGACGTGACCAACAAGACCCCCGTCGAGAAGCCGACGCCGATGCCGTTGTGGGCGGACGACGATGGACGCCTTCTCACCGACAATCCCGACCAGAAGCCGATCGAACACTTCAGGAAGTACGCAACGCACCGCCGCGAGCGGAAGGGAGACGATAAGAAATGAACGATCTCAGCGAAATGCCCGAGGGCGCGAACCTCGCCACGGCGATCGCGCACATTCAGAACACGTCGGCCGCCGCGCTGCGGCAGCCGGAGCTGCGGGTGAAAGACGTCCGCGGTGTCGAGCGCGTTTTCATCTACGACTACGCCAACGACACCTATAACGAGCTCGACCCGTACAAGCCGAAGAGCGACACGGTCTCCAATATCGAGTCATTCATCACGCTCGTGAACGCCGAGGCGCGCCGCCGCGGTGTCGCCGGCGCAAAGGCGACCGACGACAGCGTCGACGGGTCGAAGATGAACATCATCTTCACCGAACGCGGGGCGACGTTCATCCCCGACGTCGACGACCGCCGCGACATCTACAGCTACGAGCGCAAGAATTCGGCGCAGTGGGTCCGGCTCCTGAGCATGCTCGGCAAGCCTCAGAAACACGCGCCGTTCCTGCTATGGCTTCAGCAACTCGAGCCGAGCATCGTCGACTACGCGAACGTCTTCGCCGCTTACCGCTCGCTCCAGGTGAGCAACGCCGCGAAGATCAAATCCGAACCGCTGCTCGTGAACGGCTCGAAGGGCGGAAGCATCGAGTTCCAGCTCGACGTCAAGGGCGGGACGGCCGCGATCGCGATCCCGCAGGGCTTCGGCGTGAAGCTGCCGTTCGCGCGTGGCGATCAGCGGGAGTACGAGTTCGAGGTTCAGATCGATGTGAACGTCGGCGACGGCGAGTCGTTCAGCATCACGGCGCTCGCGCCGGCGGTCGACGTCATCAAAGAGCAGGCGATCGTCGACGAGATGCAGGACTTCGCGGAGGCGACGAAGAACATCAAGAACCTGACGAACCTCGTCAACTTCTGACCGTCATGCGGAGGCACGCACACGCTCTCGCTCGAGATGTTCGTCGTCGGCGCGGAGGCGTGTGCAGAAGCGTTCCGCGGGCTATCGGAACAGCTCAAGAAAATGAAAAAGACGATAGAGGAAGCGTTCATGCCAGTCATCGACCTCTCGGAGCTGCCGCCGTTGAGCAGCTACGATCAGGCGATGGAGCAGCACAAACGTTTTCTCGGTCGCATACCCTATCGCTCGCCCTATAGGTAACAACGTTCATTCCGCGGAAAAAGAACGGCGCCGGCGACCCCGGCGCCGTTTTTGTTGCGCGCGATATTCGTCATAGCGTAGAATCGTCCGCGAGGTGAAGCGATGGGACAGACATCGATCGAGTGGACCGCGCAGCGTTTGCCTGACGGTCGAATCGTAGCCGGGTACACGACGAACGCGTGGAGCGGTTGCACCAAGCACATCCTGCCGAGCGGGAAGGTAGATCCCGAGTGCGTGCCGTGCTATGCGGAGCGCGAGGAGGATGCTCGCCGCGGCCGTTCGGAGTGGGGCAAGGGCAAGCCTCGCCATCCGTTCAAGAACTGGATGCAGACGATGCGTCAGGCGAACAGGAAAGCGGAGGCCGCCGGCGTCTACCCATTCAATTTCATCGAGTCGCTGTCCGATTGGGCGGATCAGGAAGTCGATGAGGCGTGGCGCGACCAGCTCGTCGACGCCGCGTACGCCGCGGATCACATGACGCATCTGTTCCTCACGAAGCGCGCTGAGGAAGGCGCGGCCTACATGATGCGTCGCTTCCCGAACGGGCTCCCGCCTCACTTCTGGTTCGGTGTGAGCGCCGGCGACAAGGAAGGGCTCCGGTGGCGCCTCGAGGCCGCCCAGGCCGTGAAGGCGTCGGTCATCTTCGTCAGCGCCGAACCTCTCGCAGAAGACATCTCCGAGGCCCTGGCGGTGATGCTGAGCCGGGGTCTGCGCCTCAACTGGCTGCTCACCGGCGGCCCGAGCGGACCGTTCGACGACACGACGATCGGCAGTAAGCGCGTAGCCGGTGCGTGGCGATCCGTCGCGCACTCGTCGTGGTACGAGCGGCTGATGGCCATCGCGGCGCCGTATGGCGTGTATCGCCACTTCAAACAGTTCGGCAATTTCGCGCCGCTGACGATGTCGCAGGCCGGAGTCACGCCGACGCGTGGTGTGCGTGTTTCTGTCGACGGGGAACGGGAGCTCGTCAAGGACGGCCTCGTCGCACGTGACGAGTGGACCGCGACCGACAGCGCAACGTGGGAGTTCCACGGCTACCTCGGCGGCACCAACGGCAAGCATGCGCACGGGCGAACGCTGAGAGGCCGCATCTACGATGAGCATCCGCCCGTGAAGGTCGATCGATGATTGCGACGCCTACGCAACTTGCCTACCTTGCCGGCGTCATCGATAGCGACGGCTTCATTTCGATCCATCGCGGCCATCGGACAACGCGCATCTATCACCAGCTCGTCGCCGGCATCGCCGGCACGCGGCGTGAGCCGCACGATCTCGCGGCATCGCTCTTTGGCGGCGGCATCACCGAGCACCAACCGAAGAATGCGCGTCACCGGAAGCAGTTCGTCTGGAACGTGTACGGTCCAAAGGCCGCCGAATTCATCGCCGCCATCGCGCCATACCTGCTCGTGAAGCGCGGGCAGGCAGGAATCGCGGCCGAGTTCCACAAGCTCGCCAAGGATCACCCGCGCGGGAAGCCGATCGAAGACGACAGCCGCCATGAGCGCGAGGGGATGTGGGAGCGCATGGTCGACCTGAATCAGCCGCGCAATAGGCGCCCGCGGGGGCAAGCGTGAGGACCTACGTGAGCTTTCGTCTCAGCCGGTTCATCCGGATTGGCGTGCCGGTCGACTTCGGACGGCCGCTCGCCGCTCGCTTCCCGGCGTGGCTCGGCTGGACGCTTTTCGTCCTGGTCATCCTCGGCGTCGCGCGGGGATTCTTCTAGCTATGGCGTCGCGTGTCTCGCGTCCGCCACTCCGATATTTCGGAGGCAAGTGGGTAATTTCGAGTTGGCTCATCTCGAATTTCCCTGAGCACCGCGTGTACGTCGAGCCGTACGGCGGCGGCGCGTCTGTCCTCCTGCGCAAGTCGCGGGTTTACTCCGAGGTGTACAACGACCGCGACGGCGAGATCGTCAACGTCTTCCGCGTGCTTCAGGACGAGCAGAAAGCCGCGCGGTTGCGCGAGCTGCTGCACCTGACGCCGTTCGCCCGTGACGAGTTCAAGCTCTCGTTCTCGCCATTCACGAAGCGGAACCTGGCGAAGTTCGGCGACGTCGAGATGGCGCGGCGGACGATCATCCTCTCGCTCATGGGCTTCGGCGCCGATGCGATGCTTCGCCTCTCGACAGGCTTCCGCGCCGTTTCGAACAGGTCCGGCACCACGCCGGCGCACGACTGGCGCAACTATCCGGACTGCGTCCCAGCCTTCGTCGAGCGGCTGCGCGGCGTCGTCATCGAGAACCGCGACGCGCTCGAGCTCATCGGCCAGCACGACGCGCCGGACGCGTTGTTTTACGTCGATCCTCCCTACGTCCACGACACGCGATCGCGGAAGACAAACCGGAAGAGCGGCAGGATCAAAGCGCACGGCTACCGGCATGAGATGACCGATGACGACCACCGCAAGCTCGCCGAGATCCTGAAGTCGGTCCGCGGCGCCGTCGCGATCTCCGGCTACCATCACCCGCTCTACGACGAGCTGTACGGAGAGTGGCAGTGCGTCGAGAAGCCGACGCACGCTGACGGCGCGCGCGATCGCCTCGAGGTGCTATGGCTTTCGCCGCGGGCGGTCGTCCAGCGGCAACTGATGGCGGTGAACGGGTGAAGGTGTTGCTCCTTCAGCTCGACGGGGCACGCACGCTGCCGAACATCGCGCTCATGCGTATCGCCGCGCATCACGCGGAGCTAGGGGATACGTGTGAGCTCAGGTACGCGCCCGACGAGCAGAGTGTTCCGCCTCACCTCGGCGACCACTTCGACCTCGTATACGCTTCGGCGATCTTCCAGAAAACGCGGCCGGTCGTCGACGTCGTGTTGCGGGAATGGCCGGGCGTGATCGTTGGCGGCACTGGCGTCGACGTCGCAGGAACGCTCGAGCGTCACGGAATCACGACAGTCACACAGGATTATTCGATCTATCCCGAGTTTCGCTTCAACATCGGCTTTGCAAGGCGCGGCTGCCGTTTGCGATGTCCGTTCTGTGTTGTGCCTTTGAAGGAGGGAGCCGTTCGTAATGAGCAGACGATCGGTGAGATCTGGCGCGGTGAGCCATACCCGCGCGACTTGATTCTTCTGGACAACGATTTTTTTGCGCCAGGATGGGAACCGCTCGTCGAAGAGATTCGCAATGGCGGATTCCGCGTGTCGTTCAATCAGGGCATCAATGCGCGGATGCTCACACCGGAAGTCGCTGAGGCTATCGCATCGATCGACTACCGCGACGACAGCTTCACGCGCAAACGGCTCTATACGGCATGGGACAACAGGAAAGACGAGGCTCGGCTGTTCAGCGGTCTCGAGACGCTGGCGCGCCACGGCGTGAAACCCGATCACGTCATGGTCTACATGCTAATCGGCTATTGGCCAGGCGAGACGCACGAGGATCGCGAATATCGTCGCGCGAAACTGCGCGAGTTCGGAGCGCGCCCCTACCCGATGCCGTATGTTCGCACGCGCGAGCTCGTCGGCTTTCAGACATGGGTCATCGGCGCTTACGACAAGCGCGTGCCGTGGGACGCGTGGCAGGCATCCGGCTACAACCCGCGAAAGTTGAACCTTGAAGCGGCCAGCGATTCGGCGCTTTTCGAGAAAGTGGAGGAATGTTGACCCCTTATTACGACGACGGCGCAGTGCAGATTTTCCACGCTGACTGTCGTGAAGCGATCCCGCAGCTCCAAGCGCAATCGATCGACCTGTTGCTCACCGACCCGCCGTACGGCCAGCAGTTCCAGGGTCAGGCGCTCATCACCGCGAAGGCGAACATCCGCGCTGACGGAGCTCGCCAGGGGATGCGCCTCGTTCGCCAGATGCTCTTCGCGCTGGTCGAAGAGGGCCGCCTCATGAAGCCGGACGCGCATGCGTACCTCTTCTGTCATTGGGAGTCGTGGCCCGACTTCTACGACGCGGTCTCGAGCTATATGAAGATTCAGAACGCGCTCGTATGGTTCAAGAACCGCGGCGGCAGCGGCGACACCGAATACGAATACGCGCGCGACTACGAGGTGATCTTGTACGGGATCACGGGTCGCGGCCGTCCGCTCGCCGGCCGACGCGACGGGGCCGTGATCGCCGGCATCCCGCCGGTCCTTGGCGAACGGCTGCACCCGACCGAGAAGCCGGAGGCACTGTTCCGATACCTCCTCGAGAAGTCGTGTCCCCCCGGCGGCGTCGTGCTCGACCCCTTCGGCGGAGCGATGCCGGCGGCGCGCGCGGCAAAGGCGTGCGGTCGTCGCGCCGTAGTTATCGAAATAGAGGAGCGATACTGTGAGATCGGCGCGAAGCTGATGCAGCAAACGCCCCTCTTCTCGCCGCCGCCTGTCCCGCCGCCGGCGGTGCAGATGGAGGGCGGCCTGTTCGGCGGAATGCCGGAGATCACCGATGAAGCGGCGGTCGACGAGGACGAAGAGGAGCTCGCGAGGTTGGATAAGTGAGCGCGGCGTGGCATCCCTTCGTCGGTTCCGGTCTCTGGTGCGAGATGCCCGGCTGTCGCCGCACGCGCGTGGACGCTGTCCACATGGACCCCAAGGCTACCAAGACGGAGATCCGAGAGCGCCACGTTTACGTGGCAAACCCAGCGTGTTGCTCCTTCCCCGTCGACGACGACGTGCACATTGAGACGCGCTACGCGCACGCGCCTGGCGCGCACACGATCGAGGAAGCATTCGACGAGTTCCACCGCGCCAACCCGCACGTCTACGAGGAGCTCGTGAAGCTCGCCAGGCACGCGAAGCAGCGCGGTTTCGCTCACTACGGAATCGGTGCGCTATACGAGGTGTTCCGGTGGGAGCGCGGGCCGACGACGAAGGACGACGACGGGTACGCCGTCAACAATAACTACCGTGCTATCTACGCTCGGCGTATAATGGCTGAGTGCCCCGACCTTGCTGGATTTTTCACGACGCGGGCGCGGAGATCGGAAGATGAGCCGGAAACAGACTGAGGCCATGCGCGCGATGCCGGAGTTCACCGCAGAGCGCGCGGCGGCGTTCTGGAACCTCACGCGAAAGGTGGACGGCGCGTGTTGGGTGTGGCAGGGCGCGGTCGGATCGAAGGGCTACCCGATGTTCACGTACGCGAAGGGGTACTCGCTCATGGCGCACCGGGTCGCGTACTACCTCGCCACGGACATCGACCCGTGCTCGTCTCTCGTGCTGCACCGCTGCGACGTGCCGCTCTGTGTCAACCCGGATCACCTGTTCCTCGGGACGCAGCGCGACAACGTTCGCGATGCACTGGAGAAGAACCGATGGGCCATCGGTGAGCGGCACCATGCCGCCAAGCTCACGGCTGACGACGTGCGCGAGATACGGCGCATGCGTGAGGACGACGGCGAGACGTACGCAGTGATCGCGGCGCGCTTCGGCGTGACGATCGCCAATGTGCAGGGCATCGTGAAGCGACTCACCTGGAGGCATGTGTGAGCGAGACGAGATTCGACGAACTGCCGCGGTGGGTCGACATCGCGATCGCCGAACACCTGCTCGGCCTGAAGGTGGAGCGCAAGGCAGTACGCACGACGCCGGGCGATCATCTCTACGGATACGAGGTGACGTTCTTTATTGAGCCCGACGACTCGCCGGCCGCCGGAATGGTCAGATGGACCTACGACGATGGCGCGTGCAACTTCATCGCGTGGCGGAACGGCCGAGACGAATCGGACGGCAATGCTCCGCCGCTTCCTCTTTCGGACGCGAGCTCGAGCGAACGAGGGGGACGAATAGCATGGCCGGATGGATCGCCGTCGATTTCGACGCAACGCTGGTGAAGTACGATGGATGGAATGGCCCCCTAGACTTCGGCGAACCGATCATGCCGATGATCGAGCGCGTGAAGGCGTGGCTCGCTCAGGGTCTCGAGGTCAGGATCTTTACCGCGCGTGTCGCCATCCCCGAGGTGACGCCCGAATATCTCCGGAGCGTAGCCGAACAAGCACGGGCGCACGGGCAGCCTGAAACCTTCGACCCGGTGGAGCACGTCAGGATGTGGACGGCTGCCGTCACCGAGATACGGGCTGCAATCGAGGCGTGGTGTCTCGAGCACATCGGCCAGGCGCTCGCCATCACGAATGTGAAGGATTTCGGGATGATCGAGCTGTGGGACGACCGTGCTGTGCGCGTACGGGCGAACGAGGGTATCCCGTGTTGCGCGCATCATTCGTCATAGCGTAGAATCTGCCGCATCATAGGAGAGGAGGAATCAGGTGACCTACAGAGATGATTTCCGCGAAATGGAGCGAGAAACGTACTGGACGCTGCCGCGCATTGTCGGATTCGCCGTCTTGGCGATCGTTATCGTCGCCGCGCTCGGCTTTCTCATTCGCTATCTGAGTCTCGCGCCCGAGCCGTACTTCAGGAACCGCGAGACGCAGATCACGCGAAGCACGAATCAGTACGTGACCACGAGGGTGCAGGCGCTTGCCACGCTCAAAGCACAGTACGACGACATCCAGGTCGAAAAGGCGAAGGCGAAAGACAATCAGGGTCTCCTCGCCGCACTTGCCGCACAGGAGGCCGGCGTTATCAAACAGATGAAGCTGCAGGCCGCAAACCTTCGCCCTGAATATCTGCCGCCGGACATCGCGCCGCTCTTGCGGTAAAGGAGATGACGATGAAGACGCTTCGATTAATCGCCTTTGCGCTGGTCGCCGTTTTACTGTTCACGGCTGAGGATTGCGAGAACGAAAGCGATCGCAAAGAGAATGCCGCGGTTGAAAAGCAACAGGTGGCGCTCGTCCAGAATCAGCCGGTCCCTTACTTCGACTTCTCGTTCGAGAGGGACATGCTCACGCAACTCTACCAGGCTCGGAACAACAAGGTTTCAACCTACACGGTCGTTCAGAGCCCATACACAGGGAAAATCATGTGGGGTTGTGCGTCGATCGGATTTCCGATCCCGGCCGATACGCAACTCACGAATCCGCTGAAGACCACGGTGCCGAATTGCTCGACATGCGCCGTCATCGAACAGGCGGAGCCCAACGGGCTATATTCGTCGAAGACGTCGCACGCGACATGGGTGCTGTGTCTGGATGCCAAAGGAAATATCACGCCCGTCCGCGAGGAGCGCGACATCACGACATTCCCATACCCGGTGCGTGAAGAGAACGGCGTGCTCGTGCCAATCGAAGGCGCTACGTCGGGACTCGTTCTCAATCGGAAGAAATGACCTCCGGCGGATGAGCTCCGCCGCATTTGTCCACAACGAAACATTTGAGGAGGAAACACACGATGGCAGAACCCAACAGCGATACGCCCCCGGCAGGCGAAGCCGGAACGACGGCCGCCGTTCCCGAGCAGCCGAAGTCGGGAGATCCGGGCGCCGCCGAGCAGCCGCAGACCGCTCCGCGGTCGGCGCAGGAGGAGGGCACGCACGTAGACGAACCGTTGACCGAGGCCGAACCGCCGATCGCGCCGGAGAGCATCCAGGCGCGCGAGACGGACAATGCGATCTCGCACACGATCCCGCTCGACAAGACCACCGTCGACAAGTTCGCCGACCACGTCGCGGACGGATTCTCCGGCCTCATTCAGAAATTCGAGGCCGCGCATCCGGGCGCTCGCCCGATGCTGACGGTCGCTGTCCATACCGGCGGGGCGATCCTGCACGCTGTCGATGCTCCGTCGACGGCGCAGGCCGAGATCGCGACCGCCGGCGCGCAGCGCCTCGGCCAGTACATCCTCGAGCGGTTCCCCGGCGAGATCAGCGGTGACGTCGCCGCGGTCGACGTCGCGATCAAGCTGCTCGAGCGCGCGTTCCCGCGTCCGGCGTCCGAAGCGGGGCTCGCTGCCGCACGTAAGTAGTTGCAAAGCAAGGCGCCGACTCTCCTACACCGGCGCCAGGAGTAAGGTCGAACGGCCCGCGAACCTCACCGCGGGCCGTTCCCTTTTGTGCTGAGCGAGTTGCGAAGTCTCCCCGCCTCTGTGCGACCCTCCGAAGTCAAGTGATGCCGGCGGATCGGTCCCCGGCCTCGAAAAGTCAAGAGGAGGTTCCACCAATGACCCGACGTTCGCTCCTGTTCGCCGCGCTCTACGCGCTCATGTTTTCCTTTCTCGCCGCGTCTCCCCTCATGGCGGCCGACGCCTCGCCCGCAAAGCTCTTCTATGCCAAGGGCCTGAACTGGCGATGCGAGATCAACGTGCCGGCGCCGCTCGACGTCGGTCTCAACTTCGATCTCGACGGTTGCTCGCCTCTTTTCACGACTCCGTGCCGGAACATCACGATTCCCGCCGGCGGGGCGCGCGTCTTCGGCTCGCTCTTCATCGCGAATTCGTTCGACGGGCCGCCGATCGGCGTCATCAACGCGCCGACGCCGGACGCTTCCTCGTTCCTGGCATTCAGCGACGGGATCACGTCTACCGCATTCACGGCGCCGGTCGTTCACGACTCGCTCTCGAGCTCCATCGACGTGCTGCGCGCGGCCGTGGCCGCGAGGACGGACGAACAGACTACGTGCGTTGACCTTTACAACAGCTCGCAGACCTCGGCGACCGCAGTGCAGATCACCTCCTTCGATGGCGACGGCAAGCCGGCGAAGACCAAGGCCGGGGATCCGGCGCCTGTCGACGTCTTCCTCGTTCCTCCGCAGAGCGTCGCTCAGTGGTGCCTGCAGGACTGGAAAAACCCGGACGGTTCGATCCGTTCCCTCGGCCCTTACTTCAGCGCCGGCAGCGTCCGTGTCTCGTTCGGCTGTGGCGGGATCGGCGGAAACGTCTGTCCTGGTCCGCAGGAAACGTGGCCGCTGGTGACGAAAGGTCCCTCGAGTGGCGCGACGGTCGAAACTCTTCCGGTGCACAAGCTCACGGCATCGAGCTCCGCGAGCGCCAGCGTGTCGGCCGCCACTTCGGCCGCTGGCGCTCAGCTCATCCGTCTTCACGGATCGGCACCGCTGGATCTCATCAAGCTCGTCGACCGGTACAACGCGGACATCCTCCGAGCGCGCGAGAGCGCGCGATAGGGGGGCCTTACCTTGTGGACGAGTTCACCCGAATGACCTACCGACTCCTCCGTCGTGAGACGGCGGGGGAGCTCGGCAGGAAGCGACACGCGATCCTCATTGAGGCGATCGCATCCGAAGGAGCAAGCGAATCCGATGGCGGCCCGGAAGTCGAAGGACACGAAGAAGCCGAAGAAGGCGGCCAAGGGTGAGAAGGATCGCTATCCTCGGCAGGGCCGCGGCCGATTCGGTCCTGGCAATCCAGGGAAGCCAGCAGGGGCGAAGAATTGGGCGAACCGCAAGATCGCCCAGGTTGCCCGCGAATACCTCGAGGAGCACGGCGACAACGCGATCGTCGAGCTCCTTACGCAGCGCAAGAATCTCGGCGTCCTCCTCGAAACGGTCAAGTTTCTGACGGAGCGCGCCGATGGCAAGGCGCCTCAGACCATCAAGCACGGCCTCGACCCCGACTCGCCCGAGGGAATCCTCCTCGCGCTCGCGGGCCAGGCGCTTCCCGGTCAAGTAGGCGGCAGTAGCGACGACAAAAATGGGTGAGAGAGAGGGGAAGACCATGTACCACCGCCGCACAACTGACGCCTCGGAAATGCCGGGCATCGAGCACGCTCGCGAGACCGACACGCAGAACGTCGTTCGCCACATCCTCGGAATGCCGATCAGCGCACTCCGCGCGATCGTCGGGATCATCATCGCGCTCTTTCTCGTATGGCTCGCGCATGACCGCGCGATCGCTTCGGTGACGATGAAAGAGGAAGCGACCGAGCAGCGCGTGCACACGCTCGAGAAAAAGGACGAGGACCGCACGAAGCAAGACGCGGCCGTCCTCAGCGCGCTATCTCGGATTGAAACGAAGGTCGACGACGTGAAGGATCGCGTGACGCGCGTCGAGAACAATCAGGCGGGAGGGAAACGGTAAGGCCCCGTAGCGCCAACGGAGGGGCCGCCGGCGCATGGATCTCGTCGTCCGTACGGTGCTCGGCCAGCAGCTCGAGCACTGGCAATCCGACCCCGTAGCGATGTGCTACGACATCCTGCCGCGGACAGAGCGTCCCCGGTCGCAGCAGGAAGAGATCCTGTACGCGATTTGGGAAAACCCGGCTACCGCGTTCGCAGCTCACCGCGGCTACGGGAAAACGCGCACGCTCGCGCTCGCGGGCCTGTGCTTTCTCCCGACGCACGCGAATTCGCTCCTCTTCACGATCGCGCCGGTGTGGGAACAGACGCTCAAGGTGTGGATCGACATCCGGCACCTGTGGAGCGTTTCGACGCTGCCGCGCATCTTCGTCCACGCGCGCATCCTGACGCACGAATGGTTCATGCACCCGCTGATGCCGAAGTGGCGCGGCATGGGAGTCGCGGCGAGCGAGGTGCAGAACATCGAGGGCAATCATCCGGCCGAGGGATGTCCGGCGATGGTGCTCGCCGACGAGAGCAAAGCCATTCCCGACGAGCACCGCGAGTCGATGAAGGGCATGCTGAAGCACCCCAAGTCGCGCTTCGTCGCCGGCGGTACGCCTGGCATCCCGTACGGTTGGTTTTACGAGGCGTTCGCGAGCAACCGGCGCAGGTACAAAACCTTCCAGTACCGCGGCGACCTCTCGCCCGATCCGCTCGTCCGCAAGCACGTCGAGGAGATCGCGGCCGAGCGGGGATGGGACGATCCATTCTTCCGCCAACAGTGGCTCTCGGAATTCACCGGCGCCGACGAGGGCGTCATCATTCCGCTGAAGATCGTGAAGCCGGCCATCCGCCGGCGGTTCGAATATCAACCGACGTGGCGCAAGATCATGTCGGTCGATCCCGCCGGCAAGGGATCGGATCACACCGTCGTGACCTACCGGTACGGTCCCGCGACCATCCGGCAAAAGGCATGGCAGGGATGGGACATCGTCAAGAGCGAGCGCGAGGTAATCAAGCTCATTCTCGAGTGGCGCCCGGAGCTGGTCATCATCGACGAAGGCGGCCTCGGCGAGGGCGTGACGTCGCACGTGCGAGATGCGATGAAGGGAACGGACATCGAGGTAATCGGCTACCGCGGCGGCGGCATCCCACGCGACAAGGAACGTTTCGAGAACCGGAAAGCCGAAGACGTCCATGCGCTACAGCAGCGGTACAAGGAAGGCGCCGAGGAGGTCGAGAAGCTGCAGGCCGAGTTCCGCGCTCGCATCGCCGGCGTGAAGCCGACCGATGCCGACGTCACGAAGGCGATCGAGTACCTGGGACTGCTCACCTACGGCAATGCGACGCCCGAGGAGATCCGCGCCGCGCGGCCAGGTTCGCCGGCGGCGATGGGGATCGCGGACGAGATCGCGAACCGGATGACGCGCGGCCGAGGGATCTCGATTCCGAACCTCTCGATGCTCATCGGGCAGACGTGTTCGTGGGTCGCCGGGCTGTCGAAAAAGAACCGGACGATGGTCATCGACCCGCCGGACTCGCCCGACTATGCGGATAGCGATCAGATGGCGTATGCCGCCGACAAGTACGGCTCGTCGCTGAAGGGCGCAAATCTCTCCGCCTTGTCGTAGAATGGCGCCCGAGGCCGGCTTCGAGGGCGTAGTGACGTGGGACGTCCACGTACGGGATTCGTCGGAAGCCTCATTAATCACCCGAGTCGGCCGTTCCGATATGCGCCGTTCGCACGTTTTGGTCGAGATCACGTGCTCATCCTGTGGGAAACGATTCCAGGTGACGCCGTCTCGCGCGCGCAATGGAGCCAAGTTCTGCTCGAAGCGATGCCACGACATCGGGTTGCAAAAAGATCCTGGCGACTTCACATGCGCCGGCTGCGGCGAGGAGAAAACGGCGGACGACTTCTACACCGACAATCACGCACCCCGTGGGCGCGTGGCGCGCTGCAAGGATTGCTACCGCGCGAAACAAAAGAACGTCATCAACTTCAAGCCCTACCGTCGTGAGGGCGCGTACAAGCGTGATGCGATCAAGCGCGGCCTCACCTACGAGCTCACTCGAGAGCAGTTCATGGCCTTCTGGCGACGCCCCTGTTCCTACTGCGGGGACGAGATCCAGACCATCGGACTTGACCGAGTGAACAACTCGATCGGCTACGTCGACGGGAATGTCGTACCATGTTGCCGGATCTGCAACGCGATGAAATCGAGCATGTCGGCCGCCGAATTTGTCGATCGATGCCGCCGCATCGCTGAGCGTGCGACGACGGCGGAAGCCGTTGGGGAGTTCTGACCTTGGATGCGTTCGACCGAGTCGCAGTGATCCGCGACGCTCTTCGCGAGAACGGCATCTCGGTTGTCTTCGTGCATGAGCTGTCCTCGAGCTCCTGCCGCTGGCACTTCGGCGACTGCTTCCCCAACGTCGAGGGATGCACGATCCCTACGGGCGCGGATCTCGAGAACGCGGCGGCCGTCAACTGATGGCGGCAGAGATCCAGGTCGAATTCGATCTCGAGAGCTTCGGCCGATTCTTACGCGTCATGGGAGTTGAGCGGTGGCCGTCCCGTTGTGACGGCATCGAATGCCCTGACTGCGGCACCTTCATTACCTGGAAAGAGGGCACCTGCGCCGGCTGCGGCTACGATCTGTAAAGCCCCCCGACTCGCTTTTTTTTTAACGATTTCGCTACCCTGAACGGTAGCAGCGCCGGCAGGGCCGAGCTCTGCGCATCTCCAAAGGAGCCGCGCATGACGCTTACGGCCGGATTCGCCGGAGTCACCGCCAACAAGTTCGTCGACAACATCAGGCCGACCGTCGTCATGACGGACGAGGCCGAGGACGTCGAGAAACTCTTCCGCGACTACGTCCTCAACGGCAATAACCCGGAGTACAGCGCCTTCATGGCGCGCGTCAACTACGGCGCGACGCTCTACCGGCGGACCTCCGGCGCGAACGTGTGGGAGTACATCAACGACGCCGTCGACGGGAGCGGCGGATTCGCGAACGGCGCCTATCTCTTCCCCTTCAAGCTCGAGCTGCAAGAGGGAACGAATCTCCCGACGCTGAAGTACCAGCGCCGGCAGGAGATGGCCGATTACGACAACTTCGCGGGCCACATCTGCAACACGCCATGGGACGTCATCGTCGGCTGTGCGGACCTCATCGATCGGAAGTCGACCGGTGTCGCCGTCAAGTTGCTCGATGACCTCTGGCGCAACTGCGATCTGAACGGCACCGCGATCCTCGACTTCCTCGAGTTCCCGCACAAACAGGCGCGCCGCTTCGGCACCGGCATCATCGTCGTCGATCGTCCGGACTTCGAAAACAAGAGCGAGGCGGACAATCGGAAGCCGGAGAATCGCCCCTGGGTCTACGCCGTCCCGACGCAGAACGTCGTCCATTGGGAGTTCGACGACGACGGCGAGCTCGCCGGCATCGTCTTCCTCGAGCCGTACCAGGTCGACCGCGGCGACGGGCAGGGTCGCTCCGACGCCGCGAACATCCGCGTCTGGACGCGATCGCAATGGGCGGTGTTCCGGTACACCGACGACCAGCGGCAGGACGGGACTGTCGCGCGCATGCCGAACGGCGCGAGCTACGAGCTCGTCGACATGGGATCGCACACGCTCGGCGAGATTCCCGTAGTCGCGATCTACAACGAAACGCCGCGGCCGGGGACTCTGCTCGCCAACACAGAAATGCTCGACGTCGCCCGCCTGGCGCAGACGGTCTACAACATCGACAGCGAGGCGCGCGAGATCGAGCGCAAGTGCGCGCTCTTCCTGGCGATCCCGGTCAAGTCGACCGACGCATTCAACGAAAAGAAGGCGATCATCTCGACCGAGTCGGCGCTCCTGTACGACGGCGAAGCCGGCGAGCCGCGTTGGATCTCGCCTGACCTGACGGTCCTCACGCGCCTGGCAGAGAAGCGGAAGCAAAAGAAGCTCGACGCGTATCAGATGGCCGGTCTCGGCGCGCTCGCGGCGATCACCGAAGCGGTGAAGACGGCCTCCGGATACCACGCCGAGGTCGAGTTCGCGAAGACGGAACGGCGCATTGCACGTCACGCCGCGATGCTCGAGGCGGCGGAGAAACAGATCGCCCGTCTCTACCTGAAGTATTTCGGGATTGATTCCGATGCGCAGCCGGAGCTGTTCTCCATCACCTACCCGCACGACTTCGGCGTCCGCGACATGGACGCGCTCATCGATCGATCGGCCGAGCTGCTGACGTTGAACCTCGGCGACGATTGGGACGGCAAGACGCTCGAGAAGCTGGCAAAGGCGCAGTTCCCGCGTCTCGGCGAGACGGAGATCCAGGCGATGGTGAAGGCCGCGGTCAAAGCGCGTGCCGAGCAGCGCGACCAGCAACAGCAGCTTCAGCGCGCGCAGCAGATAGCGAAGAGGACCGGGAAGCCGCCGCTACC
>JACZCU010288831.1_pt1 | contig 17150 bp, 18 predicted proteins | sample 8641851 | NCBI WGS metagenome assembly JACZCU01 (sample SAMN15324605, study PRJNA640507) | soil metagenome | isolation source: monocropping sugarcane control | place: China: Luxin town, Laibin City, Guangxi Province | collected 2019-07-25 | depth 10cm m | reverse complement strand
CGTGTCAGCAGTGCAATATGATCCAGAGTGCGCTTGGCGCGTACCTCCTGGATAAGGCTAATCACCAGATTAAACGAGATCACGCCGACAGAGACGAGCGCATCAAGGTACTGCCCCACAAGCACCAGGGCAAATCCAATGGAAAAGAGAATAATATTGACAGTGGTAAAAACATTCTCTCGTAGAATCTGAGTATAAGATCGACTCGTTGCTGGCGGTGGCACGCTGCCTAACCCCTGTGCTCGCCGCTCCGCCACCTCGTCTGCTGTCAGACCCTGTAGTGGTTGACGTTGACGTTGAACGGTCATCTTCTCCCTTTCACCCTGCATGTCAATCGATTTCTTTCCCGGTTACTTTGCTATGCCTATAATGTTGATGAGATCAATCGCCTCACCAACACAACTCTATCACTTTATGGAGAAGAGAAACAAGTTCGGCATCCTTATTGCCATGACGGCCTCCATTTACAAGATGAGAATGCTCATTCTATCACCAGGGCTCTGCACTTTTGCGAGCAAGGCTTCTCGTTTCAAACTGCCAGAGTAGCCGTTGCACGCGGTAGAACATTGCCTAGTGCCAGCATATGCTCCTGGTCTCACAGTGACATCAACACGTGCCCTCTCTCTCACACAATCGAATCACAGGACAGAGCGGATGAACAGGGAAAGGAGATGGAACTATGCCTATGCATAGACCCGTAGCAAGTAAGGTAAAGAGGAGCTTCTATTTCGTTTATCGAATCTCCTGATGCAGTCACTTGCAATTTTACCCAAATAGTTATAACCTAAAGGAAGAGCATTGGTAAGGTGTACGCAACTCCTGGGTGAAAGGAGGACGCATCATATGTCTGATACATTACAACCGCCAGATTTCCTTGCATCCTCCTTGCCTGCCTCAATGCACGCCACTTCCGCGGCTCTGGCCCAGGTGCTGGAGATATCGCCTGATGCTCTGGTGGTGGTCGATCAGACAGGAAACATCGTGATGGTGAACGGGCAAGCGGAAGCGATGTTTGGATATAGCTATGAAGAACTTCAAGGACAACGGCTCGAAGTTTTGCTGCCCGAACGTTTCCGTGCAATGCACGTTGCTCATCGAGAACGCTATGTCGCTGCTCCCCGTACGCGTCCAATGGGTGTGGGACTTCAGTTATTTGGGCAGCGCAAGGATGGTTTTGAGTTTCCGGTGGACATCAGCCTGCGTCCCGTGGTGCTAGATAACGTCCTCCGGGTCATCGGCGCTATCCGCGATGTGACCGAGCAGCGCCATGCCGAGCAAGAGCGCACCCGGCAATTACAGCAGATCCGCTTGCAGAACGAGTTGATCAACCGGTCGCACGACGCGATTCTCGTACGAGACCCGATCAGCCGCGTGCTGTTCTGGAACCGGGGAGCGGAGGAACTCTATGGCTGGACAGCCCAGGAAGCGCGGGGCCGTGTCACCCATACCTTGCTCAAGACGCGCTTCCCCACCAGTCGCGCCGATGTCGAGGCCATTCTCGTTCGAGAAGGGCAATGGGAAGGAGAACTGAGGCATATCCGGCGCAACAGAAGCACGGTGATCGTCGAAAGCCGCCAGATGCTGGTGCGCGACGAAAACAACCAGCCCATTGCGATCCTGGAAATCAACCGGGATATCACCGAGCGCTATCGAAAGGCGCAAGCTGAGCAAGCGGTGCATGCCGAGACAGTAGCGCGCCTGAGTTTTCTCCAGCAGGTGCTCGATGCCCTGCCCAGCAGCGTCTATCTCGTCTATGGCTCCGATGCCCGCCTGCTGCTGGCCAATCGTGCTGCCAGCACTATCTGGGGAGCAGAGTGGCCGATAGGTCAACCGATGCTGGAGTTTCTGATCACCAATGGGATCAAGCTCTTCGATGCACAGGGGCATCCCCTTCGATCTGATCAGTTCGCCACCCTGTGCGCTGTGCAACGGGGGGAGACGGTGCTGCAACAGCAGGAGGTGATCCGTCATCCCGACGATAGGAGCTTGCCTGTCCTGGTCAGTGCGGTAGTCTTGCCCTCGCCGCATGGAACAGGTCAGTTGCTACCCGACGCGGAGTCGGTGGCCCTGGTCGTCCATCAAGATGTCTCCGCGCTCAAAGAAGCCGAGTATCTCAAAGACGAGTTCGTGGGCATTGTGGCTCATGAACTGCGGACGCCCCTGGCAGCGCTCAAGGGCTTTGCCGACATGCTGCAGGTTCAGACGGCACGCAAACGTGGACCAGCCCTTGCCGGGTGGCAGCAGGAAGCGCTGGAGGAAATCAAGCTGGCCACAACCCGCCTGGTCACACTCACGGAGGAACTGCTGGACGTGACCCGCTTGCAGACTGGGCGCTTGCTCTTGCATCGTACGCCCACCAATGTGATCCCGCTCGTACAACGTGTTGCCACGTCCCTGCAGCAGACGACGACCCTGCACCAGGTGGAGGTGCATGCGACGCACGCCTCGCTGGTAGCAGATATTGACCCGGGACGCATTGAGCAGGTGCTGACCAACCTGATTGGCAATGCCATCAAATACAGCCCGCAAGGAGGGCCTATAACCATCAGTGTCTGGGAAGAGGTAACAGCCCAGGAGATGGGTATCAGTGTGCAGGATACCGGCATCGGGATTCCCAAGCAGCAACATGCGCAAATATTTGGGCGCTTCATGCGGGCGGACAATGCTCAAACGTGGGGGATCAGCGGGACAGGGCTGGGACTCTACATTTGTCGCGAACTGGTAGAGCGGCACTGGGGGCATCTCTGGTTTGAGTCAGAAGAAGACGTAGGTTCCACTTTCTTCCTGGTACTTCCTCTCAGTTGAATTTGTGCCTCATTGCGCACATTGGCAACACAGTCGAACACCTCATCAACCGGAAGGTTGATGACGATCTCACATTCAATGCAAGGAGTCACAAATTGCAGACCGGTAATTCTCCATATATCGGCAAGACGACCTGAATCAGGTCTGCTTACCGTTGATTTGGTAATCTAGACTGCCTGGCCTACCTGGTTGGGTTTGAACGCCTCTACCCCTGTTTCGGCATCTTCATGAGCCTCTTCAGCCCGCTGCTTGATGCCTAGCAGCCGCTTGCGCATCTTCACGAACTCATCAGGTTCGAGGACGCGCTTGCTCGGTGGCCTACTCAACAGTGCCACCACGACGTCTGGCTAAGACGATGGTGTGGACTGAACATAGTGTGGCACTGGTACTGGCTCAGCCGGGTTGGCGTTTGATCCCAAAATCTGCACTGGATGATAGAACAGGTTCATGGGAATTTGCGTCAGTAACCACTTGTTGAAGTCAGTCTGTTCCTGGATGAGCTGCGCTCGTGCATACTCTATACGGTTGAATGACCCTTCAATCTGCACAAGCACCGAGTGAGCATTACTTCCCACCCCATAATCTGGATAGTTCTCGACAAAGACACGAATCCCTGCTGTCATCTGTCTTGCCGCAGTTAGAGCCGCATTGGGATCAGTTGTTCCTTGACTGGCTTTGATCGTCGCTGCATTGCTTCGCGCCTGGGCAATCTTGGTAATGGCATCGTTCTGGGATGCGATCGTTGAGTTGAGCAACGCCGCATCCTGTTGGAGCAGTTGCGATGCTCTATCTACCTCATTCCAGGCAGCGCCAACCTTCCCTTGTACATCGTATTGCCGTTGCTGGATGGCGATATTTTGACTAATGCAAAGAATGCCACCAAGCACGAGAAGGATCAGAACAACTGCTGCGGTTATCTTGGCGGGAGTCCAAAAATGCTTCGACGGGCCCATGGCTGGCTTTGTCATCTCGCCATAGGTGGGCGACATGCGCTCATGATCCAGCTTGTCGCCATACTCTGATCTTTCGTCGTAAGTTGAGAACTTTTCTCTGTCGAACATGCGATTACCCTTCCTTTCATTTCGGTTTAAACATCGCCACCTGATGATGGCGAACTGCCACCGCCTCCCCAGGAGCCGAAACTACCAGAGGAAGAACCACTTCTGCGAGAGTAAGAGCCACCCCTTGTGCTTCTGCTAAGAATAGCTAGAACAAGTAAAAAGCGCCCGAGGAGGCGGAAAGCCGTGTAGAAGAAATTCTCCTGCCGACGAGAAGCGACGACTGCACTTATCGCTAGCCATAAGATCATAGCGATACCCCCGAGTATGAATATCAGTACTACGTTAGGACTACTGTTTGTATTATTAGAAGGACTTGGTCCAACTGGTGGCTGAGGATGTTGGGTCTGCCACTCCTGAGCTACGCTTGGATCTCGCTCAGCTGTGTAGACCTTGTCGTAGAAAGCCAGCAGGCCATCCTGCCAATGTCCTTGCACACGTGCAGGGACAAACGTGGTCTGGACGTAGTCGTCCATCAGCATATCTGGAAGCGCTCCGGATATACCGCCACCAGTAATGTAAGACAGCCAGGGGGCATGCCCATCTGTGCCTGGCTTCTGAAGGTAGAGGACGAAGAGGACACCGTTATTCGTGTCTTTAAATCCTATCCCATTTTTATTGAAGACAGTAGTGGCAAACTGATGAGGATCACTCGCCAGATTATTGAAGAAAACCACTGCGATCTGATACCCATGTGCTTGCACGTCATCTGATCGTGATCTCAGTTGGGTTAGTAAACTCTGCGGGACTGTTCCAGTCGTATCCAATATGCCATGAGTAGCTTGAGTGAGTTGTGGTATTGGTGGATCCTGTGTAGAAGTCCCTGCAGGATTTTGTGTTTGTTGCTGTCCTGCGCATGCAGTGAGCAGACCGAGTAATGCCAGGATGAGAAGCGCTAAGGGAAGGATAGCTCTTGTGATATGCATTTTGGAGGATCGTACCGTTGAGTACTTCCTCGTCGCAGCATATACGCTGTGACTACATAGCGCTCTGCATCCAGACACTTTGTGTACTTGTTCTCCACGCGCTTTCTCTTCTACCCACTTCTGAGCTATCATGATCGTTCCTGCTTTCTTGAGGGAACGCAGGTATCGTTTGGAATTATTCGCGTTTTCATCTTTGCTGGAAGTGTAATACTGAGACGTCACGCGGAGATCACAGTTAGCAGCTTCACCGGCACGAATCCGTCACGATTTCATCCCATCACGTTGCAAGAATCAGTCCTCTCAGACCTCTTCCTTTTCATGTTTTGATCAGGTGGTAAAGGATGGCATGGATGTGATGATCTCGTGAAGGTATGAGCGCACCATGTGATGGATTTGTGATTTTGATGAGCTATAGCATATATATGAGGGAAAGGAGCAAGCCGATGTGCCCATGGGGAGACGAGATGAGAGGAGATTTAGTAATGATGAACAAGAAACACAATGATGATAAGGTTGTGCCATATCCAAAGCTCCGACGCGTGCTCGGTATCATGTATCCATCAGTCCAGCGCAAGCCCATGATCCATGGCTTGCTCGAAGTCGATGTGACCATGGCTCGCGAGTTTCTGCGGGACCACAAGGCGAAAACCGGGAAGTCCCTGTCGTTCACGGCGTTCATCATCACCTGTTTGGCACACGCCATTGATGAGAACAAATCCTTGCATGCGTGTCGCAAGGGCAGCAAGCACCTCGTCCTCTTTGATGAGGTGGACGTGGCGACACCGATTGAGCGTGAAATGGCTGGACACTCGCAACCCATTGTCTACATCATCAGAGCCGCCAATAAGAAGACCTTCCGCGAGATTCATCATGAGATCAGGGCCGCCCAGGTGGAGGAGGTGGAAAAAGCCTGGGAGGGCTTTACAGCCATGCACTGGCTACGGTTTCTGCCGATCTTGCTCATCAGAATCGTCTGGTGGGTCTTCTGCTGGATGCGTCGGACGTATCCCAGGGTGCAGAAGAAGTACGGCGGGACGGTGGGCATCTCGGCAGTGGGGATGTTTGGCAAAGGTGCTGGCTGGGGCATCCCTATCAACGATCATACCCTTGATATTACCCTGGGTGGCATCGCTGAGAAACCGGGTGTCATCGACGGGCACATCGCCATCCGCGAGTATCTTTGCATGACGCTGAGCTTCGATCACGATATTATCGACGGAGCCCCGGCAACGCGCCTCACTCAACGGTTGAAAGAACTGATCGAAAGTGGCTATGGCCTCTGTGAGAGTGAACTGGTATAGTTCCGCTGGTCCGAGTTGAGCAGGGAGAACAGGAGAGAGGCCAGCAGAGGCGAGGAAAGATGAAGCCGACGATAAAAGGAATGGCCAAGCGTTTAAACCGCTCAGAGCGAAACTGTCCTCCTGTTCTGGAACGCAGCACAAACCAGGCACTCGCCCCGGCAAGCAAAAACATCAGTGACATGCCCCATTGGGAGAAGAAGACAAAGAGAGCCTCAAGCTCCGCTCTTTGTTGTCCATTTCTGATATGCCAGAAGAGCGTGTCGAAAATATAGGTGGTATGGGCATAAAATACCGCCAGCACGACCAGTACTCTCAGCCAGTCGAGATAGTGAAGCCGTTCCTGCTGCGTATCGTGAAGCTGTTCCTGCTGTGTATTGATTGGGCGTTCGACGCTTACTAGCCTCATGGCATTCACTATTTCTCTCTTTCCCGCGTTCCTTTAGGCATGTAGGCATGAAGGATATGTCTCGTTGGAATGTGCTGGCCGCGATACTCAGCCATCCACAGGTTGGTAGCCAGTCCGAAGATCGCCACACCGAGCACAAAATAGACACCGAACCAATCGAGATGGTCGACTAGCGCTCTATACACGACCTCGTAGCCGGCCATGCTAAACCCGGCCAGAGCCGACGCGAACAAACCCATTTCGCGCCCTGTGAAGATCGTCGCTGCAGCGATGAGCGAACTGCCTCCCACGACAATCGCCAGCACAAGGCCGGGAATGGTGTAGTCGCTGAAAGGCGTGCCGTGAAGCCACTCGACCGGGAACGGTATCGCTCCTGCCACAAGAGCTACGCCACCCGTTATGGCAATCAGGCCGACAAGCACCTCTAGCACGACGAGCGCGATACGCACGAGTTTGTGTTTCATTATCTTACTCCTTTCGTTCCAAGAGCATCCTGCCACACTATCCTCGCCTCTCTGGTATTCTATGGCCCAGGTGGCTCACGAGAGACTCACAAGGAACCGAAACGCACCAAGAGAGACTCCGGCACGATGGGGCAAGGCGTTTAAATTGCGATCCCCACCTCTCAACATCCTTGTTGTTGGTTGCTTCGTTGATTTGGAGACATACATCTCCATCTTGGAGTATAGCCTTCCCCGCTCACAACTCGATCACAACTGACAGTGCGCAACTCACAGTCGTGTCACAACCCGCTCGCCGGTCTATGAGCAAACAGGAGAGGATGATGCGGGCCTCGTGTGCGCTCTTGCCACCTACCGATTTCTCTGTTTGTGGAATTGTTCACGCCGTAGAAACAGCACTTCTTGCTCACCGCTGCTTCTCTCCTCTCCCACACAATCTCCTCTATGCAACCAAAAGTGACCGCTCTGTGAGAAAGCATGGACGCCTCCCTCGATTGAGAGGCATCTATACGAGGAATACTAGAACAACCCTACCCAGCTTTGCGTCTCACGCTCCGCAACACCAATGGTTTCCTCAGTGTCATCCGTCTTCTGCGGTCGCACAATAAGCAGAGGAAGCTTCGTGGCCTCAAGCACGCGTTCAGTGATACTCCCCATTACCCATCGCTGCAGGCCACCCCGTCCATACGTCACCATGGCGATCACATCACAGCCGCTGGACTCCCCGACCTTGTCCATGCACTCGCCGTTTTCTGCCATCTTGATGAGCGTCTCAGCGATATCCGTATTGACCGCGATAGACGAGGTGACCAGGAGATTGAGGGTGGCCAGATCGCCCTCTCGTAGGCGCTCCTCGACCATACTCAGATACGCTTTCGCGGCTGACACAGCGAGCTTGCTCGTTTCTGAGACAGCACCGTATTGACCGTCGCCTTCGATCGAAGGGAAATGGATCACCTGTGTGAAATGGAGCGCTCCTTGAGCAGGAGCAGACAGTGCTGCACTGAGTTGCGCAGCTGGTGCTACTGCGATTTCAGACAAGGAAGAGCCGTCCAGTGCAACAAGGACACGAACAGGTCGGATGCCCCCTGGATGCAGATTGGTCGGCACTCCTGCACCCTCATGCAGAACGAATACGGGGACAGGACTATGACGTGCGACTTTCTGTGTGACACTGCCCAGAGCCCAACGCTTGAAGCCAGTGTAGCCATGGCTGCACATCACGATGAGATCCACCTGCTGAGAACGGGCGACGGAGAGGATAGTATCTGCTGGCAGACCATCAACCACCTTCATTTTCGTTTCAATCCCTGCCAGAGCTTTCGACCCTGCAATAGTTGCCAGGTAATTGACTACCTGCACGCGGTCGGCTTCCAAGGGCTCTTGCATCGACATGGATGATTCCATGGCAGACCAGGCGAATTCAATGGGAGCAGTAACCGCGCGCAGGAGGGTAACGGAACCACCAGAAGCTAGCGCAAGATGCGCAGCGACAGAAATGGCACTTTCTGCACGAGCGGATCCATCTAAGGGGACTAAGATGCGTTGAAACATAATTCGGCTCCTTTCGGCATCCCTGACATTGTTTCATAATAAGGAAACAAGCCAACAATATCATGAACATCTTGTTCAAGAACGAGCATATGCTCATCTCAACACAGGAGAGTCACATGGAGAAGGTAGGATCTCACGCTTGCATCACAGATTCGCTAGCATCAAAAGAAGAGGAGGAGGAGATAGAAAGCATTGGAGTACTTCTTGGGTGCCGTTCGGATTCTTGCTCTGGATGGGTCTGCTCTATCTCTGGTATTCCAGGCCAAGAACGGGGCTACTAGGAGGCGAAAGGTTGCGTACTGACATAGCAGGAGAACAAAGCGAAGGGAGAGGTCTCGGATGCGAGACCTCTCCCTTCGCTTCACTTCGCTTACTCTTCGGTAACCTGACCTTCCTTAACCAATCGCTGCATCACTACCACGGTCGTGTTAGCGATATTAGCTTATGGCTGGACTGGCTGTAGGTGTCTTCCTATGAGCTAACGAACCTGTCCAGGGGGTGCCCAGTAGCGGCAGCAGGAAGCTGTCAATACCATAGTAGCCGGCAATGCGCCAGGCCAGGACCAGGAAAATGGCCAGAACCCCAATGATCGGGTTGATGCTGACTGCACCGGCCAGCATGAAGTTCAGGTTCATGAACACCCCGAAGAAGGCCGCAATCCCTGTCAAGACCCCAAAGATCAGGCCCAGACCCACCAGGATTTCACCAAAGGTGACCAGATACGCAAAGACGGCGGCATTCGGCAAAACAACGTTTTGTAAGAACGCTGCATACCAGCCTTGTACGGCAGGATGCGGTCCATTAGCTAGCGCCATGGCTCCCTTGACAAAGCCGGTGATCCCCGCTCCATCATGGGCTCCAAAGACCCAGGGGTTACTGACTTTCTGGCCAAAGCTGGCGTCAAAGGTGAAGGAATAGCCGGTCAGCTTGTCCAGGCCGGCGGTGAGCCATTCATAGCCAATATATAAACGAACGATCAACCACAGCCAGGCCATACGGGTATCGGCGAACAAGAACCGGGCGATCGGCGGCTCCGGCACTTGAGTCACTTCTTTCGGTCGAATGACTTCGATAATCTTCATGATGTTCCACTCCTTTCAGTGGAATGAATAATTAGTATGTACCGAAAAACTTTTCCGGTGCGGATGTCTTCTGTTTCATCCGTCATTGATAGGATAAGCTACCGCTATCACAACGAAATCATAAAGTTGGGCTTTTAAATCACAAACACATCACATGATCATTTCGAGGAGAACTTTTTGCTGCCCGGCAACAGTGAAGCTGCCAGTAAACCAGGTCTGGGAGGGCATGATAGCGCAACGAGATGAAAACAAGCAGGCAATAAATGCACTCTTACAGTGAAAAGAAGAGGGCAATTCCTCATTCGAAATATGAGGTTAAACTGACCTCCAGGACGAGGTTAGCTCCTTCGTCCTGGAGGTCAGTTTCATGATGCCTGTGGTTGTGAATGAACAGGAAACCGTGTCCCCCACCAGCATATCACCGAGCGTAATCCCGTCTTGGTCCAGTCTTATATCTTGATGCCCTCACCCTAGTGACAACGCTGCATCTGCTCACGCTGTGTCCCCTGACAGTGCGCCTGGCTCCCTTCCTTGCGGCGGGGTATTCGGAACGGAAGCTAGCGGCGCTTAAATAACCACCAGCGGCCGCATCATGTCGTGCTCTTCATGCTCCAGGATGTGGCAGTGCCACACGTACTCGTGCCCGCCGGTTCGCGGGCTGGAAGGAACGGTGAAGGGCACCTTCGGCAGGTCGAACCGCATGATCACGGTGGTCACCTCGCCAGGATTCATGCGCACCGTCTCCTTCCACCCCAGCTCGGTCCGGTCCGGACCACGCGCAGGACCGGTGTAGTGGGGCGTGCCGTGGTAGTGGGTCGCGTCGAACGGTTGGCGTGCCAGCACCTGGACATTGACCAGGTGGAAGTGGATCGGGTGGGTGTCCCCCGTCAAGTTGGCGATCTGCCAGACCTCGGTTTCGCCCGCCTCTGGCGTCTCGGTCGCCGGGTCCACGTAGGCGCGCCCGAAGCCGCCATTCACCGGCCGGTTTGTCCCGAGCAACTGGAGCAGGCGGCCGTATCCATCAAAGGTCTCGTTGAGGGTCAGCTGCCGGACCTTCACGCCCGGCGGCAGGTGCAGCAAGCCGTTCTGGACCGCCGTACCTGGTGGCACGAGGAACAGGGCGAGGTCCGGCGTCAGATCGGTGTCGTCGGTGATGCGCAGGGGCGCGTCCTGGCTGGTCGCGGGGACGACCGTGAACCTGAGGATCTGGCGGGTGTTCGGCCCGAAGCCTGGGGTCGGTTGGGTGGGATTATTTGGGGCACCCGGGAAGTAGTCGTTGAGCGGGTCGCCCATCGGGAACAGTGCGGGGGCATCGTTGTAGAGGATGATCCTCTTCCCGGCGAACCCGCGGAAATCGACGAGGAGGTCCCAGCGCTCAGCTGGGGCGGTGATGAGGCTGCCGCTGAGGGAGACGGGATCGAACGGGTGGTTGGAGGTGACGTGCACTGGCCTGGGTAGGAAGCCACCCTCCGTCCCGAGCACGAAGAAGTCGGGGCCTTTCGCATTGCTGGGCTTCAAGTGGCCGTTGAGGGTAATGCCGTCCGTACTCCCATCATCCACGTACAGCTGCAGGTTCAGGAACCGAGCCTGGCACGCGTTGAGGACGCGTAGGCGATAGCGCCGGGCCTCGACGGTCGCCTCGGGATACACCGTGCCATTGGCGAGCATCGTGTCGCCGAACATCTCGGGGACAACCGAGGGGTCGGGAGGCCGGCCCAACGGGTGGGGTCCCAATGGCCAGCGGGGCTGCTCGTAGGTGTGCGGGTACCACAGGCTGCCCTCCTCTCTGGGGCCGGGCCAGGTGGGGTCTTTTTTGAGGATGTTGTCCCCGACGAAGATCTTGTCCTGGATGACGATGGGAATCTCGCGCCCACCGTGCTCCACGAAGTCGGGCAGGCCCCTGTTGCGCAGGTTGGCCTCAAAGCTGTCGCGGATGATGTAGGCGCTGGCGATCCCTGCGTAGGCATTGAGCCGCGTGAGATCTTGGGCGTGGTCGTGGTACCAGACCAGCCGGGCACTCTGCTGGTTAGGGTAGTAGTATTCCGTCTGGCCCGGCTTCAGGCCCGGGTTAAGCAGCTTATAGATGTTGCCCGCTGCACTGTGGACACTCGGGCCGTACTGGCCGTCTGGGGTAAACCAGGTGAAGGGGCCGCCGTCGCTGATCCAGGGTGTGAACCCCCGTGCACGTGGGTGGTGGTCGCGTTCTGGCGCTTCTGCGCATTAGTGAAGTTGGCGCTGGTGTCGACCGGCAGGATGTGCTTCGACGGGAGCGTGTTCGTAAACGTGAGCTGGATCGGCTTCCCGCGCTGCGCCACGATGATGCCGCCAAGGTGCCTCTGGGGTTGCGTTCCGCCGCCCAGTGGCACGACCGGGTTGTAGCCCCACAGCTTCGTCGGGCCGAGGTTGGGGTGTAACTGATCCGTAAACTGCCCGATGGTGAGGGAGTAATGGGTGACCCCCGTGACGGGAGCCGGGAAGGTATCGGATACCGCGACCGGGATCCTCCTGGGCCGACGCCGCGCAAGGGCTGGGCGAATTTCTGCAGCCCCATGCTCTGATAGAAGGCCAACGCTGACCTGGCATGGAAATACCAGGGTACAGCCAGCGCTGCTCCGGCCACTGCCGTGCCCGCCAAGAAATGTCGTCTCGTGATGCTAGTGTGCTTTGCCATTGTGTATCCTCGCTTTGTGTTCTGGATTGTGCTGCCTGGGAGTCCTTGTTCCCGCCTGAGGAAGAGCGGTACCCCAGGCCGCCTCACTGACTACTATTCATGGGAATCGGAAATGTACTGCGAGGAAGGGCGCTCTTGTCAACCCGCTCGGATTCTGCTGACCCCCTGCTTCAACCCCACATTGTGCACAGTGTGGCCGGAAAGGGTCTATATACTGATGGAGATGCGGTTGAGAAATAGTGATAAATGAATACAAATTGGTTACTATTTCTCAATATCTAATGTTTCTCAATATAATGATCTTATGTAGTTTGGTATCGGAGCATGTTTTTATAAAAGCATAAGGGCGTTTCATATTAACTGCCTACCTATGTCAAAGCATCATACGGCGAGTGTCCTGGTAACAGTAACGTTCACTCTACTCCATGTAAAGCTTGTGATAGTTCTGTGAGATTTTAGCCCTCTGCTGTAACGGAATCGTGATGCAGGCAGTCTATATTAAGAGCATGAGAGGGGAACCTCTCAGAGAAGAGAGACTTCTAGAGAGTGGAAAGGAGACATGTGTAGACAAAGGACGTTCCACAAAGACACAACACTCCATGAACGAAAGCGTTCATGGAGTCACGCCAGACCGCGATAGAGGTCGTCTTTGTGCCGCTGTTATCGTCGAACGTGCCAACATATCCAGAGCGAAGTCGATAAGAGGAAAAGGAGAAGTCCCTTGGACGGTTAACCAGGCGGGTGTTCTACTGGACACCCGCCTCCGTTCTCTTTGAGTTGAGGAAGAAGAATGATGTACAATGCTGCAAAGATAGCAGAATTGCAATCTCATTCCTCTATCGAGAAGGATATAGATTTTGCTGCGATGTTACATACACTTACCCTCCCAGGTGCATTTCCATTCGCTCTACCAGATGATACGCCAGCATCCGTCATCCAGACACATGCTTCAGCGGTATTGCTCACTCCTGAGCTAGTCTACAAGTTGAAGAAACCAAAGAACTTCGGCTTCTTTGACTACTCGACGCCCGCTCTCCGTCGCCATTTCTGTGAACAAGAGGTGCGCCTCAACTTACGCCTTGCACCACAGGTTTATCTCGGCGTTGCCCCGGTATTGGCGTGTCCTGGTGGCCGGTTCTGCTTTGGTCCGACCTTTCACCCCGGTGACGTACTTCTCCCTGGTGGAGAGGTCGTGGATTTCGCTGTCGTCATGGTACGCCTTCCTGATGAGGCTACTTTGGAGTTTCGCCTGCGAGCAGGAACGGCTCCTCCCTCGCTGCTTGCAGAGATCGCACGATATGTCGCGACTTTCCATCGCACGACTCAGACAAATGAATACATTGCCAGTTTTGGTAGCCTTAATGTCATCCGCGACAATTGGGAGGAAAACTTCGAGCAGATGAAGCCGTATAGCGGTCGTACGCTCGAGGCTGCCACCTACCAGCGCATCGTTGCGTACGTTCACTCCTTCCTGGAAGAACGCTCACCCCTTTTTGCCAGCCGTGTGTGTGATGGACGCATTCGTGACTGTCATGGTGACCTGCGCTTACAGCACGTCTATATTTTGGATGAGAAGCATGAGCTGTTTCGCCAACTGCCGCACCTCGCTATTCTGGATTGTATTGAATTCAACGAGCGTTTCCGGTATAGCGATGCGGCGAGTGAAGTCGCCTTTCTCACAATGGAATTAGATGCTGCTGTCCGCCCCGACCGGTCACGGGTGTTTATTGACAGATACGTTGCAGAGACGGGCGGTGACGCGCTACGCGAAGTATTGCCATTCTATGCCTGCTATCGTGCCTGCGTGCGCGGCAAAGTGCTTTCATTTCAACTTGATGAGCCAGAGGTGCCTGAAATTCAGCGTGAGGCCGCACAACAGCAGGCTGCGCCATTGTTCGAGCTGGCAGCACACTATGCATATGGCCCAACCAGACCTATAGTGATCCTGATAGGCGGGTTGATGGGGACGGGCAAAAGTACAGTGGCTCTTGCTCTCCAGCAATTCCTGGGTTGGAAACTCTTTTCCTCTGACTCAGTACGTAAACGTCTTGCCGCGGTTGATCCCACAGAGCCGCGAGCTGATGCCTTTGGTCAGGGGCTGTATCACTCAGAGCGGACTCGGCGGACGTATGATGGGTTACGTGCAGAGATGAGCACTGCACTCTCCAACGGCCACTCAGTAATACTTGATGCCTCCTTTGTGCACAGGTCGAATCGCCTGGCCATTGCTGGGGAAGCCACAGCGCACGGTGCAGATGTACTGTTCGTTGAATGTCTCTGTCCGCGAGAAGTTGCCCTCGAGCGACTCATACAGCGCTGGAAGAGGCGGTTGGAAAAGTCTGAGCACCTTTCCACCGAAGCCTCCCAGGCCTCGGATGGTCGCCCTGATCTCTATGATGCCCAATGTGCCGGGTGGGAAGCCTTTCTCGCAGATGAAGAGCCAGACATAAAACACGTGGAGGTTGCAACCAGCTTACCACTTTCCGTCAATATCGAACACGTCCTTGATGTGCTCCGCATATCACGTTTTGCCTGTTGGCACGGCATTACGTAACATTCCAGGGCGAAGAGACGCCACCTCAACGAGGCTTATAGCCGCATTGGCATAGTAGATTGCCATGTGTTATCATACACCCCCCGCACAATGTGCTCTATCTGCTATCCTCACCTTTGCCACTCACCATGTAACTCAACGTCCAACTCAAGGTCTACACCAAACTGTTCAAGGACACGCTGATGCGCTTCCACCACCAGTGCCGCTATGTCAGATGCAGAGGCTCCACCCAAATTTACAATATAGTTGGCATTCCTTTCAGCGATGTGTGCCTTGCCACGCATTTTACCCTTTAAACCAGCCTGGTCAATAAGACGATCAGCTTCATTACCTGGTGGGTCCTTGAAGATTGTACCGGTATGCCGTTGTACTGGCTCAGCCATCTTACGGTATTCTCTGTACCGGGCAATATCTGCATGCAGCTTCTGTGGATCTTCGCGATGCAGGCGTATCCCCAAGGCCATCACGATTTCAGGTGGTTCTATCGAGTGGCGTTGTGCTGGTATGATAGAACCACGTTCATCAAAGCGCACGCGGCGCTGCTCACGGAAACGACTATGGCGGTAGCTCAAATCCAGTTCATCATGCAGGTAGCGGCGCATCAGTGGTAGTGAGATCTCGTCTTCTCCATCTTCACTGCTCCTGCGGGCATCCAGGACCTCGATCCACTCCAGGACCTCACCCAGTTCTTCATTATGTGCCCCCGCATTACTGATCACTGCGCCCCCTAGAGTCCCAGGAATGCCAATGCCAAACGCTAACCCGCCCCAGCCTGCCGGCGCGAGTTCATGCACCAGGCGAGGCCAACTCACACCGGCATCAGCTATCAGCAGGGCTGAGCCATCGCCAAGATCCTCAATGCTATATGTATTTAAGGCAACACGTGCCACAATGCCTCGCACTCCAGCGTCAGCATACACCACATTGGTGCTGTTCCCAACTATGAGCAAAGGCCAATGCCGGGTAGCGCATAACCTGACCAGACCTACCAGCTCTTCTCGCGTTTCGAGTGAAATCCATACGTCCGCTTGACCGCCAACTCCGAAAGTGCAATGACGTGCTAACAGCTCATTGCGGCGGGCACGTTCCCGAAAATGCGGATGTAACTCGTTGTAAGCAGTATCAGCATTAAATCTCATGACATGTTCCTCTCATCTTAAATGCTATCAGCGTCAGCTTTGACCTCTACCCGATTGTTAATATCAAGACTACTCATCCAGCTAACTACCTGAAGGATATGTTTGATGCATCACAAACTCGTCACATCGTATGCAGATAATATCACAGATAGAGCACGCTCATGCCACGTGAAATTTTTCCTTTTCTATTGAATATATGACACAAAATCACTTGAACTCAGAATTGTGAGCCGTTGGTGAGGCTAGCACTATTCTTCGTGATGGATGTGTGATTGCTAAGCCGCATACTTTCTTCATGAGAACGGCATTGCATCAGGTAATTTCTGCGAGCAGAAGTATTACAAGGAAGATGAGGGACAGAGTAGTTCTCGAAAAACGTAGCAAAGAAGGAACAAAAATATGAAAAGGAAAGATAGAGAAGCACAGGATCAGCAAGTGTATGGGACAGCCACACCTGAAGTAATGGCAGCGCTTATAGACCTTGCACGGCTTTCACAACAAGTCGTTTCTACAGGGCCTGATGCAACTGACTCAATTGCTGGACTCCTCCTTGAGCACGTTTTAAGGCTCTGTGAGGCACAACGCGGGGCTCTCGTCCTCGCTATGCCCAATCCTCTAATGCATAACTCATATTTTGTCTCTCCTCTTCTCAACGGGCAAAAGGCTCACATCTTAGCCAGGCTCACTATGAGCGAGGAAGAGGTGCTTACACGATTAGCCACATTCTCCTTAGCAGGCAAAGATATCCAGAGGTGTCCTGATGAAGCATGTTTGGTTTTATGCAGGCTCCCGCTTTCGTTTCCTGCTGCCTCTCAACAAGATGAAAGCGATGAGCAGGCGGATATTGAGGAGTCAAATCAGTCCGTACCCCTGATACAAGCTTTCCTACTGTCAGGTTGGGCCGGTACTGGCAATGATACACGTATCTCCACGGTTGAGAAGGGAATACTGCCGTTTATTATGGATGCCATGAGCGCCGTCATCATGAATATGCTGTTAAAGGAGCGCCTCCATGAACTTGAGGCTATTACTGATCGCAAGGCGCTCCATAATATGGAACTGCTCAAGGCAGAACTGCTCGCAACCGTGAGCCATGAACTGCGCAGTCCCCTGGCCTCCATCAAAGGGTACGCAGCTACCCTCCTGCGCCATGATCGTCGTATTGCACGCGACGAGCGACACGAATTCCTCAT
>JACZCU010208691.1_pt1 | contig 17221 bp, 16 predicted proteins | sample 8641851 | NCBI WGS metagenome assembly JACZCU01 (sample SAMN15324605, study PRJNA640507) | soil metagenome | isolation source: monocropping sugarcane control | place: China: Luxin town, Laibin City, Guangxi Province | collected 2019-07-25 | depth 10cm m | reverse complement strand
GATTGATCGCGTTCCATGGGGTGTGGTCGGGTCGGACTTGCGGGGAGACCCCTGCCCCCTTTGGACGCGATCAATCGGGTCCCTACGACTTTTTGGTTAGTTTACCTGCTGCTGCCTCATCTAGCATCCATACTACATCCCCTTCGGAGGGACGCACTATTTGCGCGGGATACTCATCGGGTTGATATTCTCCCTCGATCACTGCCTTGACTGCATCTGCTTTTTCTGCGCCTGTGACCAGGAAGAGTACATGGCGTGCGGCATTCAAGATGGGAGGCGTAAAGGTCAGGCGTGGAGGTGGTGGCTTAGGCACAATAACAAACACGACCAGTCGTTGCTCTTCATGTAAGGATGGTTGATGAGGGAAAAGCGAGGCCGTATGTCCCTCCGGTCCCATGCCAAGCTGAATCAGATCGAAATGGGGAATGTTACTTGTGCCAAAACTCTGCTGAATTTCACGCTCATAGGCTTGGGCAGCTGCGTCATGGTCGGATAGCTCTGCGGGCATACGGTGTACCTGTTGAGGCGAAAGTGGCACACGACTCAAAAGAACTTCCCGGGCCATTGCATAGTTGCTATCCGCACTATCTGGTGGCACACAGCGTTCATCCGACCAGAAAACGTCTACTTTTGACCAGTCAATCTGGTCACGGTAGAGTTCGCTGCCTAACAAACCATACAGTACCTTAGGGGTCGAACCACCAGAAAGTGCGATACTGAAGCGACCACGCGTAACAATGGACTCATTCGCCAGGCGTACAATGAATTGCGCAGCCTCCTGGCTAAGTGTATTTGTATCAGGATAAACAGCAATCTGCATAGATTTCTCCTGCCCTACATTTCTGGAAGTTCGCCTAATAAGTCGGCTACCTCTTGCAGTGTTTGCTCAAAGAGGCGATCGTGGCCCATAATTTCTAATTCATCGTGCAGTAGCTCACCCTCGTTGTGGCTCGATGCCAGGCTTACCGTGCGCTGTGGGCGTACGCCGTGCGATAGCTCAACAGAGGTGAGTACGTGATCCGGGTCACCTTCACGATTGATCGTAAATGTTGCCTGTTGTCCTTCGACGCTGCTAGTCAAGCGCACCAGGCAGATGGAGCCCGGGCGTATTCGAGATTGTACCTGTGGGCGAATATCGATACTTGCAACCTGAGCAGCGATTAGCTTCCCTGACCTGGCCCTGGTCGAACCTAGCGGTGTGGTTATGCGTGGGCTGGTGGTATACTCCATGCGCCAATGATATGTGCCGCTAGCAGTATCATGGACATTGGAGGTGGTATTTGCTGAAAGCGTCCAGCCCAGGCGGGCCTTTAGCCAACCCGCGAGCAGAAGGGCACTTGCTGGATTGGGCGAGACATCGCCAGCCTCCGAGAGCGTAGGTGTTGCCAGGGGAGCGGCGGCGTGCTCAATCTCAATCGAAGTTACCCCTGCCAGGTAGGGCCGGTACTCTGTGACGTCGAAGAATTGGATGATTAGTTGCCGCCAGGGTGTTAAGCGTCCCCAGTTTAGATCACTGTGTGCGCAGTTAGGGGCTGCCTGAAGTAAGAGGGCTAGCGTATGGATATCTTGTTCCGGGTTGAAGAAGGTCGTTGAGTCGACAATGACCCTGTCGCTCAGTTCCACCAGGCTGTTGAAGATAATATCATTGTCGGGCGGATCGCCCACCCACCATAGATACACGGGCAGCTGGGGTTTGAGCAATGGCTGCAAAATATTTGAGATTGAACGGGCAGCCCCCCCAGTGGCTAGCAGGGTAGTTTGCTCAAAACAGTGACGCATAATATCTGAAATGACCGAGAAACAGCGTAAGGTTACCCATGAGTTGATCATGGTAGGTGCATCAGGGTTACGATCAAGAATTAAAACAGTTACACGCGCAAGATGTGTACTTGATAGGTCGCGTAATAACGTGGTGACACGCTTTGCTGACTCAATATCAGGTGCGCAGACGACCAGGTTTAAGACACTGGTACGTACGTTGGTGTTCTGACCAATGCGCATGTTGTCGGCAGAAATCTTCCAAAGGAGGGCGAGTTCTTCCTCAACGTTCTCCATGCGTACCATTTTGCCAGCCCAAGGTATGCGTGGTCCTAGACTATTAGTAGCCTCCGTAGTCATGGTGTAATCCTTCATGCTCAAGAACAGCAGTGTTCTATGCTACAAACGAAAACGACGGCGTTACGTGCTTATACTCTCAATTTTAATAATAATCCTGGCGAGAACGGAATAACAAGAACGGCCTCGTTCAGTCATCAGAGTAGCGTAGAGATCACGGACGACGCCACCGGCGGCCATCACGCCAGATAAATTCATCAGCCACCTGCGGTCCCCATGTACCAGACTCATAAGTGTAGATGGTCTCACGTGGCTCGTTTTTCCACTCATCGAGAATACCCTGGATGAAGGTCCAGGCCGCTTCTACCTCGTCACGGCGTGTGAAAAGCGTTGAGTCGCCTATCATACAGTCGAGAATGAGGCGCTCATAGGCTTCGGGCTGTTCGCGCACAAATGATGAGCCATAGAAGAAATCCATGTTGACGGCACGAATCTGCATTTCAGTACCGGGAACCTTGGCACCAAACTTGAGCGAAATGCCCTCGTCAGGTTGAATGCGCAGAGTGAGGACATTGGGCTCGACCTGTCCGTGCGCTTCGCTGCGTTTAAAGAGCATAAGCGGCGCCTGTTTGAATTGGATAGCGATCTCGGTCACGCGCTTAGGCAAATGTTTGCCGGTGCGCAGGTAAAATGGAACACCAGCCCAGCGCCAGTTATCGATGAAAATTTTCATCGCTACATATGTTTCTGTAGTCGATGTAGGCGAGACGCCTTTTTCCTCAGTGTAGCCAGGCACCTGGTGACCGCTCACCCAGCCAGGGCCATATTGTGCGCGTATGGTGTTGGCAAGAACGTCTTTGCCGATGAGTGGTTGCAGCGCGTGTAGCACTTTGACCTTTTCATCACGCACAGCGTTGGCCTCAAAGGTTATCGGCGGTTCCATGGCTACCAGGGTTAAGAGTTGGAGCATATGGTTCTGGACCATGTCCCGAATCGCTCCGGATTCTTCATAATAGGCGCCGCGGCCCTCCAGGCCAAGGTTCTCGGCCACCGTAATTTGTATATGATCAACATAACGCCGGTTCCAGACCGGTTCAAAGATGCCGTTTGCCAGGCGGAAGACCAGGATATTTTGTACCGTTTCTTTACCTAGATAGTGATCAATACGGTAGACCTGTTCTTCTTTAAAAACTCTCGCAACCTGGCGGTTGAGCTCGCGGGCTGATCCGAGGTCGTGTCCAAAGGGCTTTTCGATGATGATGCGCGTCCAGCCCTTGCGGTTTCTGTTGAGGCCAGCTGCACCAAGACGTTGGATAATCTCTGGATATTGACTGGGTGGTGTCGAAAGATAGAAGATGCGATTACCACTTGTCCCGCGCTCGTGGTCCAGCGCATTGAGCAAATTATTCAGGCGCTCAAAGCCAGCAGGATCATGAAAATCTGATTGCAGGTAACGAATGCCGGAGGCAAAGCTATCCCATACCTGCGGGTTGACCGGTTTCTGACGCGAATAAGCGTTGATTGACTCAAGCGCCTGCTGCCGAAATTCTTCGTCGCTGTAGGGGCGGCGCGCAAATCCAACTACAGAAAAGCCTGCCGGCAACGGTTGTTCAAGGGCCAGGTTGTAGAGCGCCGGCAGTAATTTACGGTGCGTCAGGTCTCCTGTTGCCCCAAATATGACCATGGCACATGGTTCAAGACTTGGTTTTATGCGCAGCCCCTCTCGAAGGGGATTAGGAGCCTCGACTACGCTTCGCTGAGGCATTAGTACTTCTCCTGCTTTGCTTTACTGGTATTTTACTGCTTTTCGCTTGATTTAACTGCATGTCCACCGAATTCATTGCGCTCTGCGCAATGACCTTGGCGGTAAAGGTGGGCAATGGCGTGGAGATCAAGATTATATTCTTTGCTTGCGTTCAAAGTCTCACATCCTTCGCCATATGCCTGTAGCATACCATATTCGAGGCCATTATGCACCATTTTTAGCCGCTCCCTGCGGCGCGGCTTCTATTTGATGTGGTGTGGGAGCATATGGTCGATGGGGCCATATGCTCCCACACCACATCCATCCTTGGCGTTTTTCGCCCTATTGCTGCATAACCTGCTGCTTCTCGATAGCCTTCCTCTTGCTATCTATGCCCTCGAATAGCTTGTGGAAGGAATCTGCGAACTTTTGTACGCCCTCGTCCTGGAGTTGTTTAGTCACTTGATCATAATGAATGCCAATTTGTTCAAGTGCCTCTAGCACGGCATGGGCCTGCTCTATGTTATCTTCGATGCTAAGGCGTACCCGCCCGTGGTCACGGAAGTTCTCAATGGTCTCCAGTGGCATGGTATCAACGGTGTCCGGACCAATCAGTTCCTCTGCATAGAGAACGTCGCGATAAGCAGGATTTTTGGTACTGGTGCTCGCCCACAGCGGACGCTGCACATAGGCACCTTGCTGCTTCAGTGCCTGGAAGCGAGGTGAGCCAAAGATACGCTTGAACTCCTGATAGACGATACGCGCGTTGGCGATAGCTGCTTTGCCTTCCAGTGCTTTAAGCTTCTGTTGCTCTGCGGGGTCGCTGCTGGCTTTGATTTTATCCTCTAACAGCTTGTCGACGAGCGTGTCGACACGGCTGACGAAGAAGCTGGCTACGGATGCAATGTGAGTGATGTCCTGACCTGCCGCCTGGCGACTCTCTAAAGCGCTTATATAGGCGTCGGCCACCTTCTTATAGTCACCCAGAGAGAAGATGAGGGTGATGTTGACGTTAATGCCCTCGCTCAATGCCTGGCGCACGGCCGGTATGCCCTCTGGTGTGGCGGGAATCTTGATCATCAGATTGGGGCGGTTGACCATTTGCCAGAAACGGCGCACTTCAGAAAGAGTTCCCTCGGTATCATGGGCCAGGTCGGGTGAGACTTCGAGGCTGACATAGCCGTCCTTCCTCTTAGTACTGTCGTAGATCGGACGCAGCTTATCGGCCACAGTTTGAATGTCGGTAATGATCAAGGCCTCGTAGATCTCATTCGTACTCTTGCTCTCTTTGATAAGCTGGTTCATTTGCTCATCATAGGCGTGACCCGAGCTAATCGACTTTTCAAAAATGGTGGGGTTCGCGGTGACGCCGACAATACCATCCTCATCCATCAGGCGCTGAAATTGGCCGGAAACTAGTTGTGAACGATCAATGTTATCGTACCAGACACTTTGTCCCAGCTCTTTGAGTTGAAGCAATGGATTAGCCATAAGATGCCTCCTTATAGGGTGTATTGGATGTACATCCCTCTCGCTGTAATCTTTTTGTTGAAGTGTAGTTCGTTACACCTCGCTTATACTATCTTTCTTACCTTTAATAATATAGTCCACGAATGCACACTTTTTCGTGCCACCACGTTCACATGGTAATCCTACAACATGATAACACCTGAGCGCAGAGAGTACAAACTCAGGTGACTCGTGTAATAAAAAAAGCACCGCTGTTCATACCATCACGATAAGAGGCCGCGGGCGACAGCGACAGCGACAGCTGATGAGCGAGAATCAACGTTTAGTTTGGTATAAATGTTGGTCAAGTAGGCCCGGACCGTTCGCTCTGTAATACCAAGCCGCGCAGCGATTTCTTTACTCCGTTCGCCTCGAGCTACACCCGTCAGAACTTCCCTTTCGCGCCTGGTCAATTCCATGGAGTCTGTTCCATGGTCAGATAAAAGTGGCGATGTAGTATGTGAAGCCGGGGTCGTATGCGCAAGGATACGTGCCATGAGTTCCGGCTGAACTAGCATTTCTCCTCGGGCAGCAGAACGAATGGCATTAAGCAAGGTTTCCAATGGTGTATCTTTGAGTAAGTAGCCGCATGCGCCGGCCTGAAGTCCCCGGATCATCAACTCATCCTCGTCGTATGTTGTCAGCAGGAGAACGGCAATGTGCGGACAGGTTGTATGGACACGTTTGAGCGCTGCGATGCCATTCATCTCGGGCATGCGGATATCCATCACGACCACATCAGGTTGGAACTGCTCCACCAGGGCGACTGCAGCAGTTCCATCGGCAGCATCGCCTACCAGCTCAATGTCTTCGCCTTCCTCTTCTAACATCAGCCGCAGTCCTTTGCGAACCATCAAATGATCATCAGCAATCACGACCCGAATGCGCTGAGGCATACACCCTCTCCTTCCTGATCTGCGGTAGTACTGGCAGGTATTTGTAAACGCAGTATTGTTTCTCTTCCTGGCGCACTTATGATCTCAAACTGCCCTCCAATGAGCTTCGCTCGTTCCCGCATTCCAAGCAATCCGTAATGCCCAATCTGTGTGCCAGTAGCTGTAGGATCAAAGCCCACTCCGTCATCGCGTACTTCTATCGTGAGCATTCCATCATGCAGTGTTGCTTGTATCCAGACCGTGCGAGCACGAGCATGGTGAGTGATATTAGCCAATCCTTCGGTAATTGTACGCAAGACATGTTCGCAGAATGGAGCTGGAGCGCTCGCAAGCAAGGTAATATCAGACATACAAGAAATCCCTGTCGTCGCGTTAAAGCGGCTAATTTCCTCTTGCACTACCTCGACGAGATCATCAGGACGGATGCGTTCGGTACGAAGATCTCCAATGGCACATCGAGCATCCGCGACAGCATCACGAGCAGACTCCATTACCTGCTCCAGAAGCTCTTGCGCTCGCTCGACTCTCTGGTGTTGCAATTGGGTATGCACGACGTCCAATTGCATCAGTAATCCTGTGACTCCTTGAATGAGAGTGTCGTGCAAATCACGAGCAATCCGCTGTCGTTCGGTAATCATGGTCAGTTCCTCAACCCGCAAAGCATAGGCTGATAGTTGAGCATGAGCTGCATCGAGTTCGTTCAGGAGGGCCAGCGTTCGTTCATGCGCTTGTTGCAGATACAAGAGCAGAGCAACCAGGAAAAACAGACCTAGAAGACCGACTCCTGGTGCATATCCACCACTCCAGAAATCATTCCAATCCTTTACAGGGCCAATCGTTTGCATGTAGAGGAGCGAGAGCATGAAATAGCTCCCTATAAATATGAGGATAGCACGAATACGTTTGAGCATGATTGTAGCTGCCACTAGTAGTATGGGGGAGAGTGCGAGCGTAAGTATGACCAGTTGTGTAACCTGTGTGAGCAACAGAACAAGTCCTAATTGCATCAACAAGCAGAGCCACTGCAACCCTCTCCTCATCTTCATAGAGAATCCAAGCCAGTAGATGCCAAAATGAAGCAGTATAAGCATGGTAACAATCACATGAAGCTCTGTTGATGTTTTGGTGAATTCCCAGCTCCAGGTATTCCAGCACACAAGGATACCTCCAAACCAGAACAGTACAAACCAGCAGAGTGGAGGGACATGACGCATCTGTTTCATAATCTTTTCCTTGCCTCAGCACTGCTTCACTATGTATTGCTCATACATACTTCATGAGAATAAACCGGTAAATTGGACATTCTCTCTCGATTATAGCATAGCCTTCTCCCTCCCCAGTACTGTCATTTCCGCCACTGGCGGAAATGACAGCGTCAGAACAGACGTAGCGGTACCCTTTGAGGGAAGCTACACTTCTCACTATGGAACACAGAAGGAGGATGGCACGTGTGTTGCCTTTTCCCAGAAAGGCACACATCGCCTGGTATACAACTTTTTGATGAGGAGAACTATACATGCAGCCTTCATTGAGTAAGCAAGGCCAGGGAACGTTTACCGTTCCAGGCTCACAGATCCGAGTAGATCATCTCTCGCGTATGATTGCAACTCGCGCCAAGAAAACCGTCATTTTAGATGATGTCACCTTTACTGTCCCTGCTCAGAGCCTCTTTGCCATCAACGGACCGTCGGGAAGTGGAAAGTCAACTCTTCTCAATATGCTCACAGGCATTGATCGTCCCTCCAGTGGACGTGTCATCTTTGAAGGGCAGGAACTCCGTGCGATGAGTGAGGACGGACTGGCCAGGTGGCGTGGTAAGCATGTCGGCATTATCTTCCAGTTCTTCCAGTTGATACCGACGCTTACGGCCATCGAAAATGTCCTGCTCGCCCTGGAACTTGGTGGAGGAGGTGGACTCAAGCGTCGAGAGTGGCGTCAACATGCGTTAAAATGCCTGGCATTGGCACACATCAAAGACCTTGCTGATCGAATGCCGAGTGCTCTCTCTGGTGGTGAACAGCAGCGCGTCGCCATAGCCCGTGCGCTTGCCAATAATCCTCCAGTGATCATCGCCGATGAGCCAACTGGTAACCTGGATTCTCGTACCGCGCACCAGGTCTTTGAGACGCTGTCCAGCTTGAGACAATATGGTAAGACGGTCGTTTATGTCACTCATGCACCAGAACTGGCCGCCCTGGCGAGTGCTCGTATTGATTTGCTGGATGGCCGCATTGTTGATAGTTATCAGGCACAAGCCATCATCGCTGCTCCACCACAGCCAGAGGCACACGCCGTGGGAGGAGATCTCGAAAAACCGGGTGTCAACGACCCTCAAGTGTCAACCGCCTTGCCGCCGAGAGGAGGAGACGCAAAATGATCTTTATAAGCACACTAACTCGTAAATCGATTGCCGATGTGACTCAGCGCAAAGGACGCACAGTCCTCATGGTGCTAGGTATACTGATTGCGGTGATGGGCTTGACTGCCGTGAACCAGGCCAATAATCTGATCGTTGCTGCTTTCCTTTATAGTGCGAACGTTGGGTCGCTACCTAACATCAGCTTTTCAGTGAACAAGCTCCCTCCAACGGTTGCGACGCACTTGCAGCAGTTGCCGAATGTGGGAAAATTCCAGGTGAGTACACAATTCGTCTCATACTGGCATGTCGTGGGAAATCCCATGCCAGAAACTATACAGATCAATGGATATCACGATGTTCAACATCTTCAATTAGGGAACTTCCAACTTATCAGCGGGCGTTTACCTGGTGCTGGGGAAATTGTGATGGATATAAGTGATCGAGCACTGCATCCTGTCTCACTTGGCGATACGGTCACACTTGATGTACCAGATGGACACGCTGGCAAGATTTCATTGCGCGTCGTAGGCTTGTCACGTACGCAAGGTCGAGCATTCCTGAACTTACAAGCGCATGCACTTGCCTACATGAGCACCGATGCGCTGCAACAGATAGCCGCTTCTTCGGTGAGCAGCGCAGAGCATGAGGTGCAACACAACAGTTCGGCCTTTTTTATCGGCACCGAAATCATGATCCAAACGCAGAATCCAGCCAGTACCAATCAGACCTATCTCGCAATGTCTCGTGTCCTGAGAAGTGCGAATCTCACAATCTATACTTCTTTTTGGACGTTTTCTTCCGGTAGTAGTGCGCAAGTGCAATTGGGTATTACTGGCTTGCTCAACATCATTCGTATCCTGGCCATTATTGCTCTACTGCTTGCTTGCTTGATGATCGTTAATACAGTGACGACGCTGCTAAGCGAGCAAATGAAGATCATTGGAACAATGAAGGCCATTGGTGGGACGCGACTTGCTATCATACGTAGCTACTTGCTGTCTATAAGTATCTATGGCGCGATCGGAACAGTGCTGGGTATTGGACTTGGCCTGCTGGTGTGCTTTGAGATTGCCTCACTTGTGACATCACTGACGGCGGCTGATCTCGGATCGTTTGAGGTTTCACCATGGGTGCTACTTGCCAGTATAGCCACAGGTGTGCTTGTTCCGCTGCTAGCGGCTCTACTGCCGCTCTGGATAGGCACCCGCATCACTGTACGCGATGCCATGTCCGCCTACGGTGTACGGACTAATGTCAATCAACAGGCACGCGCCTGGGGGAGCCAATTGTGCTGGGTTCCGCAGACGGCCTGGCTTGGACTACGCGGCCTCTTCCGCAAGCCGGCGCAGGCGCTCTTGACGCTGCTGACTCTGACCCTTTCCTGTGCGGTCTTTATGGCGGTGCAAGTCACCAACACATCCATCGGTGCAACTGTTAGTCGCCAAAAGCATTTTTATCAACGAGATGTGGACGTCAGTATAGCTGATGGGGATAATCCAATTTCCGCTCAGCAACTGATCACTTCTATCCGGTCGCTCCCAAATGTTGCTCGTGTCGAACCGATTGATGATAGGACTGTCACGATTGCAACCAGACAACTGGAACTGATAGGGTTGCCTGTCAATACGCAGGTGTATCAGCCTCAGGTGATAGATGGGCAATGGTTGACAGCGCAGGAACAGGGAAGTTTTGTCGTCAACCAGTACGCGGCACAACGGCTCAACCTCCATGTTGGCAAGTATGTGACGGTGAGCCTGGGAACAAAGCAAGTGAGCTGGCGCCTGGTTGGCATAGTCCATGAGACAAACGATGTTTCTGGCTCGTCTGATACGACTGGTCGGCTCGGCGATGCCTTTACCACGCTTGCAAGCTTAAACCTCGCTTTGCGGGACGTGCCCGCAGATGCGACGTCACGGTTGTATGTCCAGGTATACGATCAATCACAACCTGCGTTGCGACAAGTGGTGAAGCAGATCCAACACGTACTGAACAGTGCTCGAGTTGAAAATGCAAGCGTGGATGCTCTCGCGTTGAATCCACCGCAAGAGTCGGCTATCCTCATAGTCATCTATAGCCTCTTTGACACGGTCGCCGTTCTCGTTGCGCTTGTTGGCCTGCTAGGGCTTTCCCACACCCTCTCGGCATCAGTACTCGAAAGGCGCCTGGAGATCGGTGTTCTGCGTTCTCTTGGAGCAACAGGCTGGCGTGTAAGCGTAGTTTTCTGGATTGAGGGCCTTGCATTCACTTTGCTCGCCTGGGCCGTGGGCACCATGCTAGGTATTCCTGGAGGCAATAGTATTGTGAATGTGCTTGATACGTTTATCCAACCCTTCGACTTTACCGTGAGCCCTCTCTCTATCCTGATCACATTCCTCTTTGCTATCGTGGTTTCGTTTGTGGCAAGCTACGGGCCTGCCCTCAGTGCCTCGCGTGTGCGCATTAGTGAGATACTGCGCTATGAATAGGAGTGACGGAGAGGTGGAAGGCCCAGCGTTAAGGAAGAAGCCTCTTGATGACCCGGCCCAGTTCGTGGAGTCCCTGATACGTCGGGTGCTGTAAGTTACTGCGGGTAAACCGTCGTAGTAATGCATCTGCATCCGCCGCTCCAGTCTTGAGAGCTGAGGCGTACTTGACCATCATGTCGTACTGTTGTCGAATCGCCTCCCAATTGATCGCCTTTCCCAAGACCTCTTTGAGGTGAGGATAGTCGTCTTGTGTGCCAGCCTCCACCAGCGCTAATCGCTGAGAATGGATGGGTTTGAGACGAGGAAGCAGGCGAAATCCGAGTAAGTGGCTGGAAGCAAATCCAATTTCGCTTTGCCCGTGGGAATCGGTCATCTGGTGCTTGATCGTCATATCAGTACAATGGCACAGCACTCCTTCAAGCATGGCTGCCACCTTGCACAGATGGCAACATGATAGCTTGAGCTGAGCGAAAGAGAAGCCAACCTACAAACGCAGTGAGAAGAGCCATTCCCCCATCAGTGCGATGAGCATCCGTCCTGCTGAGAAGCCAATACATACAAAAGGATAACGCATCATTGCAACAGCGTCCGCAACCAATGTGACAGCGACGGATAGGCAGGTGATATACTCCCCTCGCATGAGAAGCGCTTTCTGATTGCCTACATCCTTCTTTGGTTGATAGGGACGAAAGGCACGTACTAATGAGAGTATGGCAGTAAACATTGCCAACTGAATGCCAGCCGATCCAACTGAGTCGTATGGATCTTCAGCAAAAGCATTCACTGCTGGCAAATCCAGATGGTGTTTGACTAGCTGGAAGAAAAGGTAAAACACCACTGCTAACGCGAAGGTTAAACAGGCACTCACTTTCAATTGTCGCGGCATCGCTCTTTTCCTTCACTCATTTTCCTGAATAGCATCTCTCTGTCGAATCCTTTTCTCTCACTTATTCCTTCACATCGCGTTTCCACGTCGGTACGATAGCGAGAATGAAGAAGACGAGCGAATAGGCACCGATCACCCAGAAGGCGTGTGAACTACTCACAGCAACAAGCGGCGCGGGGCCAATGGCTTCAAAACCGGTTTGTACCTGTTTAGGCAGGAGCATATCTGGTAGGCGATTGAGGAGTGGCCCAAGAAAGTACGTTGTCGCGTCGAGCCAGAAATTGCTGTGGGTCAGGCGGGAGAGCAAACCCATCACAATGGTCCCCATGTTATCAAGTGCGAACCAGGCGAGTGAAGCGCTCAAACCAAACGTCAATGAGCGACCGAGTGCGTTCATCGCTACTGACAGCAGGATCGTTGCTCCCATGCTCATGATGACGGCAAGCAGGCAGATCCTGGTGTTGGACCAGAAGGCGTAAGTCAGTGCACTGAGTGCATTCAGATTGCCGACCGTTGTGATAGTAAAGATGCAGGTGAGTATCGCTGTCAATAAGGAGAACGCGACCAGTAGGGCCAGAGCCATCAGTGCCAGTGTCGCGAGCTTGGCAAGCAATAATTGTACGTGTCCAGCTCCACGAGCCAGAAGAATGCGAATCGTGCCATACTGATACTCGCGCCCAACCGTAAATGAGGTCAGGATCAACAGGACGTCATTTTGAGACCGAAGGATATCTTCGATCAGAAACCCTGTTCTGGCATGGCCTGTTCTTTGGACAGGCCACGAAATTGTTTGGTTACACCATCGTGCGCATTTATGCTGCGGCTGTGTGCAGAGCGGAACGAGCCGCGATGCCGCGCAGAAGCGAGACAGTGGCCAGCACAGTCGTGATGACCATGGCGATGACTATTGCGAGCCAGGTGCCAGTGGTACTCACTCCCACAATACCATCATTGCCCGCGAAGAGCTGCGGTGCGGCATCGCGCAGGCCAAGCCCCCAAATGATAGTTGCCGCCAATACCAGCGCCATCGAGAGAGTAGCCAGGATGGACGGAAGCACAGCGAAGCGCAGGAGCTTCTCAGGGATCTCGCTACACGCGACGGTGAAACACACCGCGGCCGCACTGGCGATGGCCGCTGCGATAAGCGTCCCGAAAAAGAGACCTCTATCGAGAACCGGAGAAAGTTGGTGGTCTGGTTGGTGGAGGGCTTCCAGGAGCAGAGTGCTACCCAGGAAAACAGCGAAGGCCAGGATGGGAACAGCCAGCAGGAGCAAGGGACCGCGTCGCTTGTGCGCGAGCGCGGACCTGACAACAGCAAAGACAATGGGCAGACCGCCAGCCAGAACCGCCAGAAGTGCGACGACCGCGCCAATCACCACGAGGTTAAAAGAAAGACCCACAACGCTATGCGTGCGGGCTGCAGCAACAAAGTCGTCGTATTCGGTCATCTTCTGAAAGGCCAAACCGGCGAGGACTAAGCCGATAAAGGCGCAGAAAATCATGAGGAGGGAGCGACGCAGCGTCACAAACATAGCAAGAATCCTTTCGTACAATGCCATGCCAGTCGTGCCCAGATGTGGGTGAAGCTGGGCATCGAAGGCACCGAAAAAGAGGTTCACTCCATCAGTGAAAGAAAGCGAGCGCTGTTCTAACATGGCCAACACTTCATCCTCATAACGCCTACGCCAGGTGTGCGGGTAGAGACGTATCAAATAGTGCTGTATGTTCATATGCGTGCTAACCTTTGTAAACCCATACTCGCAAATGTTTCCAATTCTGCGAGTTGCTTGTGCAGGAACGCAATCCCGGTGGCGGTTAAACGATAGGGTCGCCGTCGCTCTTCCGCTGGCAGCGGTTCGATCAGTCCCTGTGTTTCCAGGCGAGCGATGGCACCATACAAGGTCCCAGGTCCCAGGTGAACGCTCGCGAAGACTTCAATATCCTCCATAATGGCATACCCATGTTTGGGACTTCCTGCAAGACTTGCCAGGATGAGAATGGGCGGATCAGAAAATCGGCCCAGGTTGAAAGCATTCATACCAGCTTGCTCCAAATGAGAGTTGTCTGTTCAACGATGTATCGTCAGGCGTATTATATCGTTGAACAGAGTATACTAGAGAGTGAGGAGTCTGTCAACTGCCTTGAGTACCTTTGGATGATGCCCCGAGTATGGGTAAGATAGTACACAGGTGCAGAGGAACATTCTGGATTGGTTCTTTCATTGCGACGACGACCATTTATACCAGGGTCTCTGCTGATGATCTTGCTCGTATGATGGGCACATCTGAAGCGCTCTAAACGAAAACTGTGCCGCACTTATCTACTTTGCGGCTACGAGGCTCCTTCCTTAACGCAGGGCCTGGAAGAGGAAACGAGCATTTACGTTCCTCTTTTCGCTTTCCTCTGTAACTCATAAAGTTTATTAATTGCTTCGATCGGTGATAACTCGTCGATAGCAATCTCTTTGAGTTCCTCGACGAGGGGATGCTGCTCGGAGGCAAAGAGCGTCATTTGCCACGCTGTAGGCATTGTCAGATCTTTCATGGCTTTGCGGCGCGCTTTGGCATCACCTTTGCGCTCTAACTCCTCAAGAATCTCCTCTGCACGGTGAATGACGGGTCGCGGTATACCAGCAAGCTGGGCCACATGCACACCATAGCTTCTGTCTGCTCCGCCAGGGATAATCTTACGCAGGAAGACAACTTTGCCGCCCTCCTCGGTGACGGCCACATTCATACAGCGTACGCGCGGCAGCAGGTGGGCAACCTCTACCAGTTCATGATAGTGAGTGGCGAAAAGGGTACGCGCGCCGCAGCGTTTGTTGTTGTGCAGGTATTCGACGATAGCGCGGGCGATGGCGAGGCCATCATAGGTGCTGGTGCCCCGGCCAATCTCATCAAGAATGACGAGACTGCGCGGTGTGGCATGGTGAAGGATATTAGCCGTCTCGACCATCTCGACCATGAAGGTGCTCTGGCCAGTAGCCAGGTCATCCTGCGCTCCAATGCGTGTGAAGATACGGTCTACCAGGCCAATCGTGGCGGCCTCAGCAGGTACGTAGCTGCCTATCTGGGCCAGCAGCGTAATCAACGCAACCTGGCGTAGGTAGGTTGACTTACCAGCCATATTAGGTCCGGTGATGATACCGATTTGGGCTTCACCGTTAGAAAGGTCGGTGTCATTGGGAATGAAGGGCACATCCGCCTGTGTCTGTTCTACTACGGGATGTCTCCCGGCTACGATGTGAATAGTGTCATTTTCGTTAAGTTGGGGGAGACAGTAATTATTCTGGGCCGCTACCTGAGCCAAGCTGAGGTAGACATCGATCTGGGCCAGGGCCTGAGCGCTATTCAGAATTTGTTCCGCTGCATGGATGGCGATATCCGCACGCAGTTGGGCGAATAGCTCGCTTTCAAGCTTACTGATACGTTCATGGGCATTGAGGATGAGCGTTTCCTGCTCTTTCAATTCGGGGGTAATAAAGCGCTCACAGTTAGTAAGGGTCTGTTTGCGAATGTAATCTTTGGGCACACGACCGATATTGGAATTAGTGACCTCGATGTAGTAGCCAGGACCTTTGCTGTAGCCAACCTTGAGGGTGGGGATACCTGTGCGCCTGCGTTCACGCTGCTCCATTTCGGCTATCCACTGTTGCCCATGGTGAGAAGCGGCTTTGATCTGGTCGAGTTCGGCGCTGAAACCGCTGCGAATGACACCACCCTCAGAGGTGCTGACAGGCGGTTCTTCGACAATTGCGCCCTCGATCAGGTCGATGATCTCGCCATTGTCTGCCAGGCGTTGCATGATCTGCAGCAGATACGGTGTATCAATGTCGCTGCTGGCGCAGGCTCGTACTTCCGCCGCAGCCCTCAGCCCATTTGCCAGGGCAGCAAGGTCTCGTGGCGTGGCGATACGCTGGCGTACGCGGTTGATCAGGCGCTCAATGTCTCCAGCTTTTTTCAGAGCTTCCACCAGGCGCGCCTGGAGCAACGTGTTGCCGAGCAGCTCGCTGATAACCTGCTGGCGCTGCTGGAGCATATGAATATCAAGCAGCGGCTGGCTGATCCAGCGGCGCAGCAGGCGACCACCCATAGGGCTGCGCGTCTTATCGAGCACCCATAGGAGTGAGCCTTTGACCGAGCCGCTGCGACCCGTTTCAAACAGTTCCAGGTTGCGGCGTGTATGCATGTCGAGCGTCATAAAGCCTGCGGTGAAATAGGTTTCCAGAGCCGTGAGCTGGTGGAGCAGGCCTTTCTGAGCCTCCTGGACGTATGCCAGCACCGCGCCTGCCGCGCGAATTGCCAGGGGCAGATGCGCGCAGCCAAAGCCCTCAAGCGAGGCTACTTCAAAGTGCGAGAGGAGGCGGTGGCGCGCATCGTCCTCGGCGAAATAACGGGCATCGTAGGGGGTAACATGCCCGGCAATGCCTGTCAACAGCCGCGTAAGAGGTGCGAAATCATCATCCTCGTCCTCGTCCAGATCAGGGGCTTCGGCATTAGCATCGCCGTTGCTGCCGACTTTCGTGACCTTTTTTTCGCTCATGACCGCGGCGAGCCAGCGCTTTTTGCGACTGCCCAGGCGGCTGTAGTGGGCTTCAACAAGTACCTCGGCGGGACCAACACGCGCCAGTTCCTGTTGCAGAGCCAGTTCCGGCTCAGGTGTACTGAACTGTGTAGCCGCAAATTCGCCGGTGGTAATATCTACGTAGGCAATACCAACGGCATCTCGTCCTACAACGACACCTGCGAGAAAGTTATTACGCTTGGCTGCCAACATGGCGGGGTCAATGACCGTACCGGGGGTAACGATACGCACGACTTCGCGCTCAACCAGGCCTTTAGATAGGGCAGGGTCGCTCGTCTGTTCGCAGATGGCGACGCGATAACCCTTGCTCACCAGCCGCGCGATGTAGCCATCGGCTGCATGATGGGGGATGCCTGCCATGGGCGATTTTTCGCCCCGCCCAAACTCTCGCCGGGTCAGGGCTATTTCCAGTTCGCGCGCCACGATTTCGGCATCATCATCGAACATTTCGTAAAAGTCACCCATGCGAAAAAAGAGGATGGCATCGGGATTTTGCCCTTTGATGTTCAAATATTGGGTGCGTATTGGGCTATGAATCGGCTGTTCTTTCTCGTAGTCTTTAAATAACACAGTATACCTCTACCAGGTCTCTATCCTTTACTAGGTCTTTATCCTTGCTTTAGGGAGACGCCCTTAACGAAATTATTCTTACATTTACCTGGAAAGACGGATATTCTTCCAACCTTAACTGACCCGACGTGCACGTTTTTTCGCCGCCTCCAG
>JACZCU010164242.1_pt1 | contig 17263 bp, 16 predicted proteins | sample 8641851 | NCBI WGS metagenome assembly JACZCU01 (sample SAMN15324605, study PRJNA640507) | soil metagenome | isolation source: monocropping sugarcane control | place: China: Luxin town, Laibin City, Guangxi Province | collected 2019-07-25 | depth 10cm m | reverse complement strand
GTTTCACTCAACGTCACCGTGACGCAGGCGACGGCGCCGAGCTGGCTCGCGGTATGGCCGTCCGGTGGCTCGCGTCCGAACGTTTCGATGATCAACTTCGAGGCGAGCGATCCCGCTCTCGCGAACGGCATCATCGTCGGCGTCTCGACCTCGGCGCAGGACCTTTCCGTGTACAACAACTTCGGTTCGGTCCACGTCATCATCGACGTGACTGGTTACTTCCAGTAGACCGACATTCAGAAGCCATCACGATGACGGCGGGCGTTACGGCCCGCCGCACGTGTTTTACGCGATAGACTCCGCGCGTTTGTTTCGGGAAATCGCTGCGGCGCTGCCGCTCATCGCATACCGCGGCATCGGCGGCGGCATGCCGATCCTCCTCGGTCTCTTCATCGCGCATCGCTGGGGACTCGGCGAGCTCGCCGCGTACACCGTCGCGAACGCGGCGATCACCATCGCGCAACTCGCCGTCGACTGGGGCGCGCAGCGCGCATTACCGCGCAACCTCGCGATGCTCGCACCGGAAGGTGCGGCGCGCATGCTCGCGTCCGTCAATGCGTTTCGCTTACTGCTCGTTACGGTGTTGTTCGGCGGCGGCGCAATCGCGATTGCTACGGGTTATGTCGATCGCGGAGTGACGGTTTATCTCACGCTGCTCTTTCCTCTTTGTGTGCTCTTTCTCGTTACCGGTAATGCCGTAGGGGAGCGCGTCGTCGCCGGCGAGACGCGTGCAATCAGCTGGGCTGTCGCGGCAGGCTTGATCGTCTTCGCGATTGGTGGCGGCATCATTCTCACCCTGCAGCTCGGACCACGATGGTTTATCGCTGCGTATGTCGCAGGTAAGTGTGTTGAAGCGATCGGCATTGTGATCGGCCGCTGGTGGGTAATCGCCGTGCGCACCGATGAAGTGCTTTCGGCTGCCGTAGCGTTCTGGCCATTCGCGGCGCAGGCGATTCTCGGCGTCATCTATTCGCGTCTTGCAATCTTCACCGTCGAACGAATGCTTCCTCGTGCGGAGCTCGGCGTGTTTTCGTTTGCCGTCGCACTGCAGGGCGCATTGATGCTTGTGCCGGTCTCGCTCGCGTTGATCTATTTTCCCGAGCTCACCCGACGCACGACCGCCGGTGATTTTCCGGAGGTACGGAGAATCGTGCTTCGGTATACGATCATTTCCTGCACTGGAATCGTGATGGGAGTGGGCGTGCTGGCATCGGTCATGGGTCCGATGGGAGCGATGTTCAAGCTCCCCCCGGGTGGAGCGGCGTTCGTCGTCGCATTTGCAGCCGTGTCTCTGCTCAGTGTCTTCAGCACCATGGCCGGATTTCGCGTGCAGGCCGGCGGTCGGGAGAGCATTGCCGCGCGGCTATCCGTTGTAACGCTCGTCTGCGCCGCGATTTTTCAAATCACCGCACTGAAGGCGCTGGGATTATGGGGAATCGTCGTAGCCGCGATCGCCGCGGAACTGACGACCATCGTGCTGTTCGGATTCGCACTTAGGATGAAGCCAGCCGCATGAACGACAAACGCGGGCTGCTCGCGCGGCCTGAAACTCTCGACGATGTCATCATTGAGCTCGGATGCGGGCCGGTGAAGCGTTATCCCGGATCGATCGGCGTGGACATGCTGGACACGGACGCCGTCGACATCGTCGGCGACGCCATGGAAATCCTGCGAGCGTTGCCTGAGGGAAGGGCGAAGCTCGTGACGTCTTCGCATTTTTTGGAACATGTGCCCGACGCCGGCGAGATGCTCGATGCGATGAGCCGGTTATTGCGTCCCGATGGCGAGCTCGAAGTCATCGTTCCGCATTTTTCTCACCCGTACTTTCATTCCGATCCCACGCATCTCAATCGTCTCGGATTCGGTCTGTACACCATGTCGTATTACGCGCGCGATCCGATTTTCCGCCGCACTGTGCCGGGATACGTTCGCCGGGAAACCCTCGTGCTTCGCAAAGTCGACCTGCGCTTCAAAGCCGCGCGGCCGTTCTATGGACGTTATGCGATCAAGCGTGTAATCGGCGCCCTCTTCAATTCCTGTCGCTACATGCAGGAGCTGTGGGAGGAGAGCTTCTGTTATCTCTTTCCTTGTTATGAGATTCGCTACGTACTGACACGCTCCGATCATCCGGACGCGAAGCAGAATGCCTAAACCATTACGCGTTCTTGCGGTGGCGACGTACCCGCTGCTAGCGGCTGCCACGCGTTATCGTCTTTTGCAATACGTTCCGCTGCTCGCTGAGGAGGGCGTGGACGTTGACGTGCGAACGTTTCTCACAGACCGCGTTTTTGCCGGTATGTACGATCGCCGGAATGCATTGCAAACCGCGGGCGGCATCATCGCCGGTATCGGACGCCGGATCATCGATGCGTTTCATATCAGTCAGTACGATTTGCTCTTCGTTCAAAGAGAAGCCGCATTGATTGGCCCCGCGCTCTTCGAATCATTTGCGCATCGACGAATGCCGATGGTGCTCGACCTCGATGATTCGACGTACATCGAACGCCCGAGTCAGGTGTTTGGCGCACTCGCGAAAATTCTGAAATTTCACGGCAAGACCGCGCGCATGATTCCGCTGGCCGATCATGTCATCTGTGGCAATCCAACCGTCGCGTCTTATGTCGATACGTGCGGTGTGCCGTCGTCGATTCTTCCCACGATTGTCGATGTGAATGCCTTCACTCCACGACCTGATTCGCTCGCGAATGATCCACTCGTCATCGGATGGATGGGCACCCATTCGACGTATCCGTATGTCGCCACGATTCTTCCGGTATTACAACGTCTGGCGAAATCGCATCGGTTTCGATTACGCATTGTCGGGGCAGGTAAGCAGGAAACGATTCCGGGTCTGGACGCCGAGTTTGTGCCGTGGCGTCTCGAGCGCGAGATCACGGACCTGCAATCGTTCGATATCGCGATCTATCCGATCATCCCGGACGAGTGGGCGGAAGGGAAATCGGGGTTCAAATCGATCCAGTATTTGTCTTGTGGATTGCCGTTCGTCGTGACGCCGGTGGGCGTCGTCCGTGAGATTGGAATCGATGGGCAAACCCATTTCGAAGCGCGTACCGACGAAGAATGGGAGATCGCGCTAACGCGATTACTGACAGACGCGAGACTGCGTCGTGCGATGAGCGAAGCAGGAAGGCGATATGCGCTCGAACATTACTCGACGCGCAAGAGCGCAGCGGAGCTCGCGCGCATTTTCCGAGAAGTCGTGGAAAAACAAAAAGGCCGCCGTTGACCGGCGTCCTTTTGTTGGTAGTGAACGAGAGCTTACGAGTTACCCGGGACGCAATTGCCGGTGAAGGCACCGTTGCCCGAGTTGCCGCTGTTCTGGTTGTTGCCGAACGTGCAGAGCTCACCCGCGAGCGCGTTTACACCGGTGGTGTTACCGGTGATCACATTGTTCGCGGAGCGGATGCGGCCGTTCGCGCCAGACGTCTTGAGACCGGAGCCGGCGTTGTGGGAGACCTCGTTGTCATCAGCGATGACCGTGATGCCGGACGCCGTCGTCGATTCGGCGAAGATGCCGTCGCTCGTATTGTTTGCGATCAGCGAGTGCGAGATGCTGCCGGCGATCGGCGAGTTGCTCGCGTCCTGGAAGCGAATGCCGATGGCGTTCTTGACAACGGACGAGTTGCGGACCGCCACGCGTGCGACGCCCCCGACTGCGGGACGAACGAGGATGCCCTGCGTTCCGGCCTGAGTGATCGTCGTGTTGATGATATTCAGGCGTCCCGTCGAATTCGGCTCGAAATCGACGCCCGAACCCGAGAACTGTTCGATCGAGCAGTTCTCGATCGTCAGCGAGTCGCCGGCGAGGAATCGGACGCCGTTGATGCCGAGCGTCGTACCGCTGCCGTCGATCAGCAGGTTACGAAGAACGACGTCGCGATTCGATCCACTGGTGATGTTGACGATGATGCCGTTCGTGCCGCTGGCGAGGATGCTGGCGAGCGTGCCATTTCCTTCGAGCGTGATCGGCTTCGTAATCGTCACCGCACCGAACCCGCCCGGATCCAGAGCGTCGATCACACCGCCGGACGCGGTCTTCGAAATCGCACCCGCAAAGGTCTTGCACGGTGCCGTGCGGCTGCACGGATTGGCGTCGTCACCGACGCCGGACACCCACGTCCGCGTCGCCTGCGCAAAAAGCGGCGTCGCACATAGCAGGACCGCTCCAGCCAGGACTACCTTGAGTCCTCGAATTGACATATTGCCCTCCTCTTAAACGGATGCCGGTCAGTATAGCTCCTCGAAAGGAACGCAAGTGTGACTTGCGTCTCAACGTCTTTCCATTTGTGTGCAAAATAGCCTTGCCGGAACATATTTTTTCGCGGATTTCCCACTGAATGAAGATTCACTGAGCAGAAATTTGCGAGCGGATACGCGCGTGGCGAGCTTGCTCAGTGTCCGATGACGCGATCGTCAGCGGGGTGCTGACGCGCAATCGGATGCAGACGCGTATCGAGTGCGGTGGGAAACATTGGCGTGGCGGTGTCGGTGGCCGACGGAACGACCCATCCGAGCTCGCGATCGGCTACGCGATAGATGTCGATGCGCATGCGTTTCACGGGCATACCGTGCGCTTCGCAGGCCGCCGCCAGCGCACGCACTTTCGCGATCGAGAGAAGATCGGTGGAGAGGAACAACTCTTCGGCGCGCGTCAGGCGCACGATTTCCGCCATTGATTCTGAGCCGGAGTACACGGGAAGGCCGTGGACGAGTTTGCCGATCTTCCGCGCGTCGTCATCCATGAAGGCGACCGGCAGGTAGCCCAATGCGGTGTTGTTGTTGAGCTCGCGCCACAGCAACTCGCCCGCATCACCGGCGCCATAGATCACGACGCGTTTGCCGGTGCGAGCATGAGGCGAGGGGAAGATCTTGCGCATCATGCGGAACGCGAAGCGGCTGCCGATCATCAACATCATGAGCAGCAGTGCATCGAGTGCGAATACGGCGCGCGGGAACGCATCGAAGCGAAACGCGAAAACGACGAGCACGATCGATGCGACGGAGCCGAGAGCCACGGCTTTCGCGAGCAAGACGCCGTCGGCGACACCGGCGTAACGCCACAGTCCGCGATAAACACCGAACGCGAGGAACGTCGCGAGCTTGATGAAGACGATGGCGGGCATCGCCTTGAGAAAGAGCTCCCATCCGATGGAGCCGGGTTGCGCGGTGCCGAGGACGATCGTGTGTGCGCCGTAGTAGGCGAGGATGATCAGCGCCACGTCCATCAGCATTTCGAAAATGCGGCGCTTGTACGAAATGTCGAAGAGGAACGCGACGAGCGGTTTCTGCTGCGCCGCCATGAGCTCGTCTTCGCTGTAGACGCGAACGCCGGCGAGATAGACGCCGAGAATCGCGAGGACGATCGTGAAGGCGGCGATCGCGGCGAGACTGAGATCGAGCGGGAACTTGCGCACGCCGATGGCGATCGCACCGCCGCAGATCGCGAAGACGTACAGCATCCAGACGGCATGACGTTCGGAAAGCCCGAGGGCGACGAGACGATGCGAGGTGTGATCGCGTCCGCCTTGTGATGCCGCGCGTCCCGCGAGCTTGCGCATCAGCGTCACGAACGTCGTATCGAAGATCGGGATGCAGAGCACGAGCACCGGCACCGCGAGCACGGCGATGACGCTGCGCGACCGACCGCCGCCGCCCTGCGCATTGAGCAGCGCGGTGCTCGCCAGGAAAAAGCCGACGAACATCGAGCCGCAGTCGCCCATGAAGATCGATGCGGGGTTGTGGTTGTAGATGAGGAAGCCGGCGAGCGCCCCGCCGAATGCGGCGAGCATCATCGCTTCGAACAATTGGCCGTTGAGGAAGAAGTTTGCGGCCAGCGCAATGGCGGCGATTGCCGCGATGCCGGCCGCGAGGCCGTCCATGTTGTCGAGCATGTTGACCGCGTTCGTGACTCCGACGAGCCACACGAACGTGATGATCATGTTGAGCAACAGAGAACCGGTCCACGGAAGGACGAGGCCGAAGTAGACGACGGCCGATGCGCCGAGGAGCTGGCCGGCGAGCTTCTGGTACGGCTTCATCTGGATCGAATCGTCGATGAGACCGACCACGAAGAGAGCGGTGCTCGCCGCGATCACGACCCACGTATCGATGGCCGACGGGCGTAGCACGAGCAGCGAAGCGATGGTGGCGATGAAGATGGCGACTCCGCCCATCATCGCTGTCGGTGCGGTGTGCCAGCGGTCACGCTTTGGTGCGGCGACGGCACCGATCTTCCGCGCGAACGCTCGGACGAGCGGTGTCGCTACGGCTGAAACCGTCAGCGCGAAGACAAAAATGGTGACTGGCGTGAACGTCATGTAGGCAATCGCCGCACTTGGTGTTACGCGATCATTAGTTATTTTTGCGTATTACGCAAGCAGCCTGAGGCGATTTTTGAATGACTTACGGTTCTTGACCATCAAATGCATCGGCCTGTAGCATCGCCGCGTTTCGCCAGACAAGAACGTGCCCTTCCTACTGCAAACCGCTTTGCTGCTCGGCGCGGGCTACGCCTTATGGCGGCTCTGGCGCCTCACGGATTCGATCTCACCCCTGCTGCGATATCTGATCGCCGGCGGGTTCCTGATTCGCGCGTTCGCGGGGCAGGCGCTCTTCTGGATTTCGTATCTCGAACTGCCGTTCGGACGCTCGCTGCAATTGGGGCGGGGGTTATGGTTTTACGGCGTCGACGCGGTGAAGTATCTGTCGCCGGCGTCGAATGCGGCCAGTCACGGACTGATTGCGATCGCGAACATCGCTCCATCGTCGCCTTCGGTCGCATTCGTGAAGCTGATCTCGCTCAGCTTTTATCTGTTCGGCACGTCGACGGCGGTTGCGCTCTTGTTGAACGTCGCTGTCTTTCTGGCGATGACGCTGCTGATCGTGAGATGGGCATCGCGCTACGACGTTTCCGTGCGAGTCACCGCGATACCGCTATTCGCGATCGGATATCTTCCCACGTGGATTCTCTGGTCGTTGCAACCGCTGAAGGACGCGTTCTTCTGCTTCCTGATCGTGCTCTTCGCGTTTTCGGTGGATCGCTTTGTCGCGGCGTGGAAGCGGCCGGAAGGCAATCGCGCCCGGCACATTGCGGGTGCCATGTGTCTGACGCTGGTGACCGCGTATCTGCTCGCCGGTGTTCGCTGGTACTACGCCGCGCTCGCGATCGGGAGCGCGGGTCTCGTGTCGCTGAGCGTGTTGTTCGTGCGCAAGCCGATACGAGAAATCGCACTCCGCGCCGCCGTCATTCTCGCGATCGGCGTGATTTCTCTGCAGCTTTTCCTGATGGGGGGCGGTCCGTACATCCCGGCCTCCATCTCTGCGCGTCTCCAGCCCTGGCGCCAGCCGGCGAAGCTCGGCCGCGCGGACATGCGCACCGTCGGTACGGTCGTCGAAGACTCGCGACGGAATCTCGACAGTTATAAGAATGCCGGTACGGTCATTCGCACCGGACATGCGACGGGAGCGCCAGTCGCAAAGCCGCACATCGACACGCCATACAAGGAAATCCAAAGCGTCACCACCACGGCAACCAGTGCCGCCCTGATTCCTCAGACGACAGCGCCGGTTGCTCGGCCGGCGCCGCCCCCGGCGGCCACAATTTCCACAAAGGCCATAACCCCCAAAACGCCAGCGCCGTCCACAACGCCAGCAGCGAAGGCGCCTGCGCCCGCGTCGCCCAAACCGGCAGCGCGCGTTCTGCCTCCTGCCGCACCGACGCGTGGAGAGGTGAAGGTGTTTTCCGAAGAGGCCGTGTCGGGCGAGGACGATCTGCCGCGCACGACCAAAGACCGTCTGATCACAGGCGCAGCCGCGCTGCTGCTGCCGCGCTGGGTGGCGATGAAGCTCGAGCTCGTGTCGATTGGCGGCGGCCGCGGCCTGATGTGGTTCGCGGAGCTCGATACGATCCTCTTCGATCTCATCCTGCTCGTCGTGATTGCGATCGTCATCGGGAGTCTTCGTCGTGGAGCGTGGCGTGATCCCTTCGTCTGGTATCTCGTGGTCGTGACGGTGATCATCGCGGCCGCGATCGCGTACACGATCAGCAACTACGGCACGCTGTTGCGGCATCGTGCGATGCTCGTCGCGACGGCCGTGCTGCTCGCGATTGCAGTGCGCCGTTGCCGGGAGCGCGGCAGCGATCGTGACGACGCGATGCTCGTATCGTGAGCGGAGATGTGTTGACGCCGAAACGCATTTTGTTTGTGGCCGCCGAAGCGGCGTTCTTCGTGACGCACCGCTTACCGCTGGCGCTCGCGGCGCGCGCGAATGGCTACGAAGTGCACGTTGCCACGCCGCGCGGTCGTCTGCTCGAGAAGATTCTCGAAAGCGGGTTGCCGTGGCACGAAGTCGTGATGCAGCGGAAGACGAACGTGATGCGTGAGGCTCGCTCCGTTCCGAATCTCGTGCGGCTCTATCGCAAACTGCGACCCGATCTCGTGCATCACATCGCGATCAAAGCGGTGTTGTACGGCACGATCGCGGCGCGCATCACGCGCGTGCCTGCGGTCGTGAACGCGGTGGCGGGACTCGGCTACGCATTCGACGATCGCCGCACTCGTTCACTCCTCGGGCGCGCGCTCTCCTTCTCGTTCTCGAACGCGCTGAAGCATCGCCGCATGCGCGTGATCTTTCAGAACGTCGAAGATCGCGACGTTTTTCTAAAACGCGGTTGGATCACGAGCGAGCAGGCGAAATTGATTCGTGGCTCGGGTGTCGATACGACACTCTTCACACCATCGAACGATCCCAAGCCGCAACCACCGCTGATCGTGTTCGCGTCGCGACTGCTCGCGAGCAAAGGTGTCGGTGAGTTCGTTGACGCCGCGCGCATCGTTCGCGCGAAGGGCGAGAGCGCGCGATTCGCAATCGTCGGCGAGCCTGATCCCGACAATCCCGAGACCATTACGCGTGAGCAACTTGATGCGTGGGTGGCCGAAGGATTCGTCGAGACATGGGGCCGTCGCGGCGACATGCATGCCGTACTGCACGAAGCGACGCTCTTCGCACTGCCGACCTACTATCGCGAAGGCGTGCCGAAGGCGTTGATCGAAGCCGCATCCGCGGGCGTTCCCGCGATCACAACCGATACGCCGGGATGTCGCGACATCGTCGTGAACGGTGAGACCGGACTGCTCGTGCCGCCGCGCGATGCCGATGCACTTGCGAATGCGGTGATTGCGTTGTTACGTGATCCGCAAAAGCGCGCGGCGATGAGCATTGCGGCGCGCAAACGTGTCGTCGATCACTTTTCATTGGATCGTGTGATCGACGACACGCTGGCAATTTATCGCGAATTACTTTGAGACTTGTCCCGAGTGGTACGCCACCACTTCGCGGATGATCGTGTCGAGATTCGTCTCTGCCTTGAAGCCGACGAGCTTGTTGATCTTCGTCGTATCGGGCACACGGCGCGGCATGTCTTCGAATCCCGCTTCGTATGCTTCGTTGTAAGGGATGTAGACGATCTCGGATTCGGACTGCGTGATGTCTTTGATGCGCTGCGCGAGCTGCGTGATCGAGACTTCTTCGCTTGAGCCGATGTTGAACACTTCGCCAACGGATTCTTCGTGATCCATCAGTTTCACGAGCGCGCCGACAACATCGCCGACGTACGCAAAGCAACGGGTCTGATCGCCAGTGCCGTACACGGTGAGCGGACGTCCCGCGAGCGCTTGTTTCACGAGCGTCGGAATGACCATGCCGTACTGGCCGGTCTGACGTGGGCCGACGGTGTTGAAGAGGCGCACGACGATGGCTGGCAGCTTCTTCTCGTGCCAGTAGGCGAGCGCGAGAAACTCATCGATCGCTTTCGAGCATGCGTAGCTCCAACGACCTTTCGTCGTCGCACCCATGACCAGATTTCCATCTTCGCGAAACGGAACCTGATCGCTCAGTCCATAAACTTCGGACGTCGACGCGACGAGGACTTTCTTCTTTTTCTTGTTCGCCGCATTGAGCAGCACTTCGGTGCCGCGAATGTTCGTCTCGATCGTGCGCACGGGGCTTTCGACGATGAGCTTCACGCCGACAGCCGCGGCGAGATGGAAGACGACGTCACATTGATCGACGAGCTCCGCGACGACGGGATAGTTGTGCACCGAGTCGATCGTGTACTGGAACTTCGGGTGACGCTTGATGTGCTCGATGTTGTTGATGCTGCCGGTGGAGAGGTCGTCGATGATGAAAACCTCATCGCCGCGATTCAGATAAACATCCGATAAATGGGATCCAATGAATCCGGCGCCACCTGTAATGAGAACTCGCAAACGTGTGACTCCTTCGGTCGAATTGGCCGGGAGAAAGTGCGTTTGTCGAGCCCCGGCAGGTCGTATGAGAGGCGCGGATTATAACGATTCGCGTGCGCATCAACGACGCGCTGCCGGCACGCGCTCCCTAACACGCCTCACAATCTCCTCGGAGGTCACCTCATCGAGAGCACCAGGTGCGAATCGCGCAGCCGCAACGAAGGACTCGACGGCCTCATCGATACGACCGAGTTGCATGAGCTGGTTTCCCATCGCGACATAAATCTCGGGACGCGGATCGAGCGTCAATGCTTTTTCGTACGCATGCACAGCATTGAGCGCTCGTCCTGCGAGCTCCTCGTTGTTGCCCATCAACGCATAAATCCGGACGTCCGCGCTGCATTGCGGTTCGATCGTGCGCAAGCGATCGAGATTCGCATCCGCGCGTTGCACGACGGCGTAGTCGCCGCGCAGTTCGCCAGCCGCGCGCGTCATGCCGATCACGTCGTTGATTGCAACGGCGCACGCGTACGGGCGCCACGCCCACTGACGAATTGCCCACGCGCACACAATCGCAGCGACGACGATGACGAGCACGCGCATCACGAGTTTCATGCGCGACTCCAACCGACGATCAGTCCCGCCATCGTGAGGATGAGATGGCGCGTTACCGCGATTTGCAACGGGAACTGCGCGAGACAGAGCACGAGGAACGCGCCGGCGAGCGGAATGGCGAGTGTGCGCGCGAGCCGCGCGCGATCACCGGTTCCGTTCGTTCGTAAGACGGCCAGCACGATCGCGAGAACGCCGCCGAGGAAGAGGAGATATCCGGGGATGCCTGTCTCGGCGAGGATCTGCAGGTGATCGTTGTGTACTTCGCCGAAGTTCATCCCCAAGCCCATCGAAACCCTGCCGTTCGACTCTTCGGTGAGACGACTCCGCTCCGGCATGAAGTGATAGCCGTAGGTACCGGGACCGATGCCAGTGATTGGATGCGCTTTCGTTTCGCGCAGCGCAACGAGTGACGGTGCGACGCGGCCTGACAGCGCGACTTCGAGACCATGTTGCGAGATGCGTTTCGGCAATGCTGCCAATTCGACGACCACCGGTATCCGCAACGCGACGCCGATTCCGAGCAGCACGATCACTGCGACACCGAGTGCAATGCCGCGCTTCCACGAGCGTCCGATTGCAAGCAATCCCACGCCGGCAGCAAGAGTGACGACCGCGGTCTCGGTGTCGGACATCAACATGCCGAGAATCGCGCAACACGCGCCGGCGAGGTACCACACGCGGCGAAAGCCGCGGATCGTCGTTGCCGCGGCGATGAGGATCAGCGCGACGAGCGCGAGATATGAGCCGACGATGTTTGGATTGCCGAGCAGTGCGGTTGACGCCAGATGAACGGACAGCAGCGGGTTGTAATCGAACGGGTTGTAAATCGACTTCTCTTGCAGCGTCACGAGTACGCCGTTGACTGCGGCCGCAACGACGAGGACGTCGATCGCGAAGAGATTCACACGCGGAGCGGCGAACCAGATCACGAGAAACAACACGATCGCGGCGACGATCCCCGCAAGGCTGCCGATACTCAACAGCCGATGCGTCGAGGCGAGTGTCGTGATGATGCCCCAGACGATTCCGGCGATCGCGATCGCGAACACCGCGCCTTCGCGCAACATCTCGCGCAGACGCGGCATCGCGCCAAGAGCGATTGCGACGATCACCAGGAACAACCCGAGGAATGCCTCGATGCGCAGAATCGATTCTTTGACGATGCGGAATCGATCGTAAAGATCGGGCGCACACGCCAGAGGTACGATCAGCAACCCTGCGATGGCCAGAATCGCCGCCGACAACATCGCCCAGCGCGAAGGGTCACGCGAAGGTTCGCGTGTGAGGACTACGTCTTCGCTGGTGCGCTCACGACGGGCGGGCATGCCGGCACGGTACGATGCTGTTGAGTAGCTCGGCCGCGATTTGCGGCGGGAACGATGAACAGCGGCGCGAGTATACAGGACCTCCGAAAAGCGAAGCCGGAGCGGCTCGAACAGGTCATGGAAGACGTGGCCATGCTGCTCGAAGACGAGGCGCTCGCGATTCTCGAGAATCCGTACGTCACGCCGCGCATGCTCTCGCAGATCGCGCAGTCACAGCGGCTCGCGGCGTACTACAACGTGCGATTGCGGCTCGTTGCGCATCGCCAGACGCCGCAGGCGCACGCCGTCAAATTCGTTCACTACCTCTACTGGTTCGATCTGCTGCGTCTTTCCGTCGACGTACGCGTGCCCGCGCCGGTGCGTCGCGCCATCGACACGCAACTCGTAAATCGCATCGACAAGTTGTCGTTAGGCGAGCGCGTTTCCTCCGCGCGGCGCTGCGGCACGACACTCATCCGCGCGTTTCTCTTCGATCCGCATCCGCGTGTCTTCGAATCGCTGCTCGTGAATCCGCGTCTGCGCGAAGACGATCTGATGATTCTCACGGTGTCCGAGAAGGCGACGCCGGAGCAGTTGCGCATGATCGCGAACGATCCGAAATGGTCGTATCGCTACGCCATTCGCAAAGCGCTCGTGCTGAACCCGCGCACTCCGCGATCCAGCGCCGCGTCGCAACTTCGCTATCTCTCGAAACGCGATCTCCGGCAGTTGCACGCCAACCCCGATCTCTCGCTGTTTTTGAAGAAGTGCATCGAGCGATTGCAGGAAAAGAACGCGGTTCACGCGTGAGGTCGCGCTTGCCAATTGCGCACGTTCGCGTAGCGGCTAGAATGGCACCCCGTGCCTGACCAGGAAACGCAGCCGCAACAGGGAGGATCGTCCGAGCTTCAGTCCTTCGGAGAGGAACTGCGGCGCGAGCGCGAGATCCGCGGTATTTCGCTCAAGGAAATTGCCGACGCCACGAAGATCAGCAAACGGTTTCTCGAAGCGATCGAGAACAACGACCATCACACGTTGCCCGCGCCGGTGTTCACGCGCGGCTTCGTGCGCGAGTACGCGCGCTACGTCGGCCTGAACGCCGAGGACATGGTCAATCGCTACAACTTTGCGGCGGCGAAAGACGATCGCATCGAAAAACCGCCGCCGCTCGAGAAGTACGCCGCGGTCCCACCGCGCGACATCACTCCGAAACCGGCGCCGAAGCGCGGCATCCCCGCGCCATACGCGCGTGTGAATCGCAACGCGATCTCGATGTTCGTGCTCGTGGTGTTGCTCGCGTTCGTCGCGTGGTGGGCCGTGCAGCGCAAGAGTCACTTTCTCGAGCTCGAGTCCTCCTCGAGTGTTCCGGTGACGACGAAGGCCGCGGCGCCGCCGGTCACTGTTCCCGCGCCGGTGACTGTGCCGGTCGTCGACGATTCCGTGCTGAAGCTCACCATCGACGTCACGAAGAACGCGTGGGTCGAGCTTGAAGCCGATGGCAAGAGCATCATTCACGACGAGCTCATTGCCGGAGACAAGCGCACGTACGAAGCGAAGGACGCGTTTCGCTTCACGCGCATCGGCAATGCCGCCGGCCTGACGATGACGCTGAACGGCGTCGCCATTCCGCCGCTGGGCGGCGATGGGGATGTCGTGAAAAACAAAACGTTCGATCGCGATCGACTTCGCGAATTGCGCGACGAAGCTGCATCCGCCGAAGTATCGCCATCCACGACCCCATGAACACCCCTGCATCCGGCGAGCTCACAGCATCCGCGATCATCGCGCTGATCGATGGCGGGACGTATCCGCACGACGTGCTGGCGACGTTCGCGCGCGGCTTTCTGCCGCTCGAACAGAACGATTTGATCGGCGTGCTCGCGTATCTCGCGGAGTCGGCCAACGAAGAAATCTCGTCGCTCGCGCACCAATCTCTTGGCGAAACGCCATCGCGCGCCTTACTCGACTTCGCGAACAACAGCGAGATCGAGCCCGTGCACCTCATGCGTCTTCTGCGCGTGACGAATGATCCGCTCGTGCAGGAAGTGCTCGTGCGCAATCCGAGCGTCAGCGATGACGCGGTGCTCGATGTCGCGCGCCGCGCCGAAGCGCGCGTGCAGGAAGTCATCGTCATCAATCAGGCGCGCATTCTTCGCACGCCTGCGATTCTCGATGCGCTGCTCGAGAATGCGTCGCTCTCTCCCGATGCGCGCCGCCGTGCGCTCGAAACGCGCGAAGAGTTTTTCGTCAAGAAGGCGCGCATTCAGGAAGAGCTGGCGGACCTGCTCGAGCCGGAGCTCGTCGACGCGCCGCTCGACGAGATCGCCGATCTCCTGGAGCGCGCGGAAGAGCAGGGCGATCCGGTCGAGCCATCGACAGTCGCGCTCACGGAGCTCGAGAAAAAAGCAGACGACGACGCCGCGATCTGGACGCGCCTGCAGTTCCTGAGCGTGTCGCAGAAAGTGCAGCTCGCGTTCAAGGGCGATCGGATGATTCGCATGCTGCTGGTGCGCGAGCGCAACAAGCTGATCTGTTCCTCGGTGATGCGCAATCCGCGCATGAGCGAGCAGGAAGCAGAGGCGATCGCCGGCATGCGCAACGTCGAGGAAGAGGTGCTGCGACTGATCTCGCTGCGCCGCGACTGGATGAGCAAGTACAACATCATGGTGGCGCTGATTCGGAATCCGAAAGCGCCACTGGGGGTTGTCCTGCCATTCGTCTCTCGTTTAACCTTACGAGATTTGAAGCAATTGAAGGAAGACAAGGGCGTCCAGAACGTCGTGCGGGAGATGGCCAAGCGGTTCTATCTCGCGAAGCAGCAGAAATCCTGAATGAAGGTCAATTACTACGAGATTCTGGGAGTCGAGCGGTCGGCCAGTGAGGCCGAAATTCGCGACCGCTTCCGGAAACTCGCGCGCGAAAATCACCCGGATCGCTACCGCGGCACCGACAAGGTGGACGCGGAGCGGCGGTTTCAGAATCTCACCGAGGCGGTCAATGTGTTGACCAACCCGGCGCGCCGCAAACAGCACGATTCCGAAATCTCCAGTGGTCTCGACAAGACCATCGATTACGCGCAGATCGCCAAGGCGTATCTCCAGAAGGGCGTCAAGGCGTACAAAGAGAACGACTGGCGCGCGGCGTACGAGAATTTCGATCTCGCCGCGAAGCACAATCAGCAGGATGCCAAGGCATTTCACTATCTCGCGCTCGCGGCGGCGCGCATCCCCGGCTACACCCGCCAGGCGGTGCAGGCCATCGAGAGCGCGATTCAGCGCGAGCCGATGAACGCGCTCTATCTCAAGGATGCAGGCCTCATGTGCAAACGCGCGGGGCTGACGGCGAAAGCCGAGCGCTATCTCGAAGAAGCGCTGAAATGGGACTCGATGAACGTCGACGTGCAGAACGCGCTCGCGGAGCTGCGTGAGACCAAAGAGACCGGGAAGGGTGGCTTCTCGATTTTCGGGAAGCGCTGAAGGAGAGATGCAACTGAAGGCATACGGTCTCACCCACGTCGGCCGGCAGCGCCAGCACAACGAGGACGCGTTCCTCGTCGAAAGTGACGCCAGTTTGTTCCTCGTCGCGGATGGAATGGGCGGTCACGCCGCGGGCGAGATCGCGTCGCGCATCGCTGTCGACTCGATCTCCGAGTTCATCCTGCACACGAAAGAAGACGACGGCACGTGGCCGCACGCGTACGACGAACATTTCCGTCGCTCGACGAACCGGCTGATGGCCGCGCTGCGGATGGCCAACACGCGCGTGCTCGAAGCGATGCGCAAGGACGCGCGTCTGCGCGGCATGGGCACGACGGTGGTCGCGTGCATGGCGGACGCCGACACGATGTCCGTCGCGCACGTCGGTGACTCGCGCGCGTATCTCATTCGCGAAGGACAGCTCTCGCGCATCACCAACGATCACTCGTGGGTATTCGAGCAGGTGCAGGCCGGCATGTTGACGGAAGCAGAAGCGGAGAAGCATCCGCTGCGCAATGTCATCACCCGAGCCCTTGGCGGCGCGCTGCAAGTCACGCCCGACGCGTCGGAAATCGAAGCGCGTCCCGGCGATGTGTTCCTGCTCTGCAGCGACGGTCTCACCGGCATGGTCCCTGAAAGTGAAATTCAGCGCATCGTGACCTCGGCGAACGGCGACCTCGAGAAGGCCTGCCAGTTGCTGATCGATGCGGCGAACGAGCGCGGTGGTCTCGATAACGTGACCGCGGTGCTCGTCAGAACGGCGTAAAGGAAAACGAGTGCACGTTCGAATCGATTATTGCGGCGTTTGAAACTATCTTCCGAGGGCCTCCAGTCTGGCGGCCGAGATCAAGAAGCAGTTTGGTGTCGACTCCGAGCTCGTGCGCGGCAGCGGCGGGATCTTCGTCGTCTCCGCAAACAATCAAATGCTGTTCTCGAAAAAAGAGCAGGGACGCTTTCCGACCGAATCCGAGGTCATTGAGAAGTTGAGGTCGTTGGGCTTATAAGACTCGCATGAGCGAGCAGCAGTCCCAGGCTTCCTTCTTCGCATCGCTGATTCAGCAGATCCCACTTCACGCAAACGCAAAACAGGTTTACGGCGAGCCGGTCGAGCGCGACGGCACGACGATCATTCCCGTTGCGCGCGTGCAATGGGGATTCGGCGGCGGTGGACTCGGTCGCACGCCGCTTGCGCAAGGTGGTGGCGGCGGTGGCGCGCGCGCGTATCCGGTCGGATACATCGTGCTGCGCGAGGGCAAAGCGGACTTTCAGCCGATCAGCGATCCATCGAGCGCGGGTGCGTTGGTCGCGGCGGGAGCACTGGGATTGATGGCCGGAGTGCTGCTCGCGAAATTGTTGCGACGGTGACCTCGTGTCAGGGAGGAGATCCCTCCACTCGCTTCGCTCGGTCGGGATGACACAAATGCTCGCCCGCGCCTCCTGTCCTGAGCGGAGCGCGCATCGAGCCTCCTGTCATCCTGAGCGGAGCGCGCAGTCGAGCCTCATGTCATCCTGAGCGGAGCGCGCAGCGCGCAGTCGAAGGATCCCCGTGCATTCGTGGAAACGACTTCCGCGATAACCGCTTACAATCCGCCGCGTGCAG
>JACZCU010051185.1_pt1 | contig 17305 bp, 13 predicted proteins | sample 8641851 | NCBI WGS metagenome assembly JACZCU01 (sample SAMN15324605, study PRJNA640507) | soil metagenome | isolation source: monocropping sugarcane control | place: China: Luxin town, Laibin City, Guangxi Province | collected 2019-07-25 | depth 10cm m | reverse complement strand
GCACGCATCACACAAGCACCCTTTGTCTTCATAGATGCATTGAGTACAGAGGCTGGTAGCGGGTTCTCCACACACATCGCAAGGAATGATTGGCAGGCTATTCCTGGCAAGTATCTGGATAGCCCTCCCCCTCATATCCACCTCGTCCTCTGAAATCACTTTCACGAGCAGTTCTGTCGTCGAACCGAAATCATACTCATATGAGCATGTTTGTCCTGGACTGAGCACTTCTTCCAACCTCACCTGCATATCCTTCCGGCGCATATCCCAGTAGGCATCCATCTCCGCATCCACGTAGTAGTTAAATCCACTAATTCTAAAGGCACTAAGATGCCCACAACACTCCAGCCAGGTATCTCTGAGAAAGCGATCCAAGGTAGCCAGCGTGGTTCCGACGGCTACTTCCAGATGCATCCAGTACATAGGTAAGCGGTATCCCTCCACGATCAGATGGAATGCCTTGATCTTTTTTGCTTTTTAACGGCTCCCTTCACTCTGCATCTCTATTCGTTGCTCACAGGATTGTAGGTGCCTGGTCATGCTTGCCTTACTCAGCTCTCTGTGACAAAAGGTACACGTTCCTTTGGAAGTTTGTCTCGTCATACGCTTCCTCCTCTGCTGACTGCTCACTAGTTGTCAGTAACAGGATACGATATGAACAGCAGGAAGAAAAGCACTGCCGCCATGCCTGGCTAGCTATGGTAAGATAGGGCCATCACATGAAGCCTGTCAGTAAAGAGGAACGTGAATAGACATGTTGAAGAAGAACCTGCAACAATGCGAGAAACCCGAACTCATCGCCATTATTCAACACATGCTGCGCCAGGAACCGGAATTGCAATGGCTTCTCATGACACCACTGCCAAACGCCGCATCTCGGAAGTCCTCTCTTGATCCTGAAGCGTACCGGCAACAGGTCCTGGCCGCGATGGCCGCTGGAGATTATCAGCGCAAGCGCAAACGTGGCGAGGTTCAGCGAAGACTCACAGCAATTAAGACCATCGCTGATGAGTTTGCCACAAACGAAAACTATACGGCTGCTCTCACCATCTACGAAGTGTTGGTCAACGAGATCATTCACCACTTTAATGATTACCAGGACGAGTATGTCACATTTTGCGTCATTCTCATGAGTTGTATTGATGGGCTTGATAGCTGCTTTGCAGGCGAAGAGGATAATCAGGAGATACGGCTGCGTGTCTTACGAACGCTCTTTGCCATCTACCGCTTCTATACGGAAAGCGGGATGGACCTGGATGAGGATATCCCTGGTTTGCTGGTAGCCAACATTACCCCGGGAGAACGACGAGTTATTGCGAGTTGGGCACGAGATGCGCTCACTCATAAAGCAGCTTGGAGCAGCAGCCAACCATACGAGGCATTGCTGGCAGCTTTAGAACGGACTGACTAGTTATGAGTACCATCCCAACGTTAACCGAACAAAATATTCGCATCTTCGTCGGCGAGCAGAATTTCCAGAAGGGTCAGCAACATGTTCGTGATGGAGCCATCGTTAACCCAGAACAACAGGCAATGGCGTTGAAAGCCTATTGCTATGGCTCACTTCCCGAACCATATCGTGTACAGGTCACATTCGATGGCACTGGTATCACTACTGCCCTCTGCTCCTGTTCAATAGGCATACCGACATATGGAAATCGCGGCTGCGAACATACTGCTGCATTGCTCCTCGCATGGACTGAGCAACCGGAAGCGTTCACCCACATGGACGACATCGATACCATCCTGGAACGACAGAGCAAAGCCCAGTTGATTACACTAGTCAAGCAGTTACTCCAGAAACAGCCAGAGGTAGAATGGCAACTCACCATGCCGCCTCTACCCGGTCATAAAAGTGTGCCTGTCGACACCGACGAGTATCGCCGCCAGGTCGATGCAGCTTTTCGACATGCTGGACGCGAGTGGGATGCTGTCTATGGTATCTCTCATGATCTCTATGAGATTACCGCTACTGCCGCTCGCTTCGCTCGACAGCGGGACTATGCCAACGCCGCAGCAATCTATGCAGTGGTGGCGATGGGAACACTCAGCCATTATCTCTCCTATCATGATGAGGATGGAGCGCTGGGTCGCGTCGTTCAAGATTGTGTCGAGGGCCTGGGCGCTTGCCTGGAGAGCGAACGAGAAAATGAGGTCCTCCGCGAACAGATTCTGGAGGCTATTTTTGCAGTGTATCGCTTTGATGTAGACCATGGGGGATTTGGTCTGACCAAGGATATTCCACCTGAATTCCTCCAGGATACGACTCCTGAAGAAAAACACTTGGCGGCACAATGGGTTCGCACTGCACTTGCCGAGCTTGAGGAAAAGAAGCCGGAGAGCGATTGGCGTCGTAAGCGCTTCGGTGGCCTGTTGTTAGCTTTGGAGGCAGATATACTGAGCGATGAAGAGTTCCTGCGCATCGGTCGGGAGACAAAGAGCACCCAGGATGTAGTAACCCGACTACTGGAGCTGGGCCGGGTGGATGAAGCTGTTCAGGATGCCAGCCAAGCTGAAGGCTGGCAGTTGGTGAAACTTGCAGACCTCTTTGTCCAGTACGGGCAAGATGCCGCAGTTGAACGCATGATGTATGAAAAGGCTCAGCAAGAAATGTACACCATTACTGCCGAATGGCTGAAAAACCACTACCTGGCGAAAAACAATCTTGCTTCCGCACTTGAGATGGCCGAACTCATCTTCCGTAAGCGGCCGAGGTTCGCAGAGTACCAGGAAATGCGCGAGCTCGCTACGCAACTCGGAAATTGGGAAGCGGTACGACAAGCAGCCCTCACGTTCCTGGAGACTACGCACGACACCTCCACCCTGGTGGAAGTCGCACTCGATGAAGGAGATATTGAGCGAACACTCCAATTAATAGAAGCTGCGAAGCCCCATGGCCCTGAGGGTTATCAGTGGAAGTATGACTATTCTCGGACTCCTGAAGTTGCACTTAAAGTCGCTGAACGCACGGAAGAGACATATCCTCGCGCTTCGATAGACCTCTATCAGCAACATATTGAGCGCCTCATCACTGAACATGGACGAGCTAACTATCAAGCAGCGTGTAGTTACCTTGCAAAAATCCGGTCTCTTTACGAGAAGTTGGATGAAACTGAGCAGTGGACAAACTACATCGCCTGGTTACGCAAGCGGCATAGTCGACTCTACACCCTGAAGGAAGAACTGACAGCCGCCGGTATGTAAGGAGGAATTGGATGCCAAAGGGAATCAATCGGTGGGCGATGTACCCACGCAAAACATCTACATCCCCTCTTCCAGAATCGCTGAAAATGGAAGTCACCACAAAGGCCAACGAACTCATCGAGACTGTCCTGAAGCCGAAACACATCCAGCCTCCTCCTGAGAATCCGCAGTTCAATTACATCGTAGACATCTACGGCAAGTGGTACCACAAGGCGTTCTACTTCTGCGCCGAATATTGTGTACCAGGCCCAAATGCGATTGTGCCGAGTTTCGAGGCGAAGTTTGCCCGCATGCAGTATGCGGGAAACCGGCGTTTTCATCTTTCATTTATGCGCTATACAGATCGATGGATACAGCTTTATACCGACCTATCATTGGATGAATGTTTGGCGCTTATCCGTGATGATCCTTCCTTTTTCCCATAGACTTGGTTCAAGCAAACTTAGTGCTTAAGCCCAGAAACAGCACTTGACATCTTTAACATTGCCTGCTAAGGTTCTTCTAAGAAGCACTTATAGATACACACGTCGCATTAATCAGGGCCTACCGATAAAAGTAAGAGGAGCAGACAATGAAGCCAATTAAAATCATTGTAGAAAAACATGCGGACGGTTATATAGCTTATCCATTGGGATTGAAAGGCGTTGTTGTCGGAGAAGGTGATACCTACGAGGAAGCGCTTGCCGATGTGAAATCAGCCATACGATTTCATCTTGAGACCTTTGGCCCTGATATCTTCGATACGGATTCTCCTGTCTTGGAAGCTTTTGTAGCTGAAGCCGCAGTGGCTCTCTCGTGACACATTTCCCTGTTGATGCTCCTAAGATGAAAGTCATTAAGGCATTTGAATCGCTCGGATTTTCCCTGGTAAGAGAACGAGAGCATATTGCCATGAGCCGTGAGAACGCAGATGGGACGCGAACTCCATTAACACTGCCCAATCATAGCAAAATCAAGGGCTCTACCCTGAGAACCATCTGCACTCATGCAGGCATACCAAGGGAAGAGTTTTTGAAGGCATATCACAACACCTAATTGAACTTGCAGTTTCCCAGCGCTATCCTTTATCTCGCTGTCTATGAGAAAAGAGGCTTTTTGTGTCTGCCTGTCACGCTGCTCTTCTTGCAGATAATCGGACGCCCGTCGGTTCCGCCGATTATTTATGCATCTTTCTAGTATTATTAGAATACTTATTCCTTCGTATCGACGTCTCCTCCCTGCACTGGCTCGCTTGTCTCTGCGTGCTCACACACGCTCTTCAGTGATATCTTGCTGATTCCTCCTCTGCCTACGAACTCAGCAATAATGAGCCTTCAACTCGTACTTTTCTCTCATCATCCTAAAACTTGAGTTTATCCTAGCATAGCTCAGTAACGGTTGCAATCCAGGAAAATTTCTTGTATTATTGCTTCCGATACTCGGTTTCCTGATTCCGTCCTTTTCTCCGTCGTCGCATTGATGTTCACATCGATGGAGATGAAGTAGCTGGGTAGTAGCAGGTATGAAATGAGCCAGACGCAAGGGGAAGCAACCACAACCAATCAATCTCCATCCATCCCCGCCGGCTCACTCCTGATTGTGGATGACAACAGTGTGAACCGCATCGTGCTCTCCCGTTACATTAGCAAACTCGGCTACCAGGCCACCCTGGCCGAAAACGGGCGACAGGCGTTGGAAAAACTCCAGACCGAGCCCTTTGACCTGGTGTTGCTGGACGTGCAGATGCCCGAAATGGACGGCTACCAGGTGCTCGAACAGCTCAAGGCCGACACCCACCTGCGCGATATCCCGGTGATTATGATCTCAGCCGTGGACGAGCTTGAGAGTGTCGTCAAATGTATTGAATTGGGGGCACAGGACTACCTGCCTAAGCAATTTGATCCGGTGCTACTTAACGCCCGCATTAGCGCCTGCCTGGAGAAGAAACGCTTGCGTGATCAGGAAGTCGCCTACTTACAGCATGTCTCCCGCATCATAGATGCGGCAATTGCTGTTGAGGCCAATACCTTTGATCCCGAGAGTCTGGTGGAGGTGGCCAGGCGACCGGACACGCTGGGATATCTGACGCGTGTCTTCCAGCACATGGTCGACGAGATCTATACGCGTGAGCAGCGTCTAACACACGAGGCTCGGGTACGTGAGCGTATCGAGCAAGAGATGAGGGTGGCCCGGCTCATTCAACAAACGCTGCTCCCCCGGGAACTGCCATCCTTACCGAACTGGCGGATTGCAGCGCATTACCAACCTGCCCAGGCGGTTGGGGTGACTTCTATGACTTTTTACCTTTACCAGATGGCAACCTGGGCATTTGTATCGGGGATGTCTCGGGCAAGGGTGTACCGGCGGCGCTGGTGATGGCGACGACTCGCAGTGTTTTACGTACGTCAGCCCAGAGTCTTATCGCACCCGGGCGGGTGCTGGAAACAGTTAACAACCTCCTCTATCCAGATATTCCGGCGAACATGTTCGTGACCTGCCTTTATGCTCTCCTCGATCCGAAGGAAGGTCGCCTGCACTTTGCGAATGCTGGACATGGGCTACCCTATCGCTGCCATGCCGACTCGGTAATGGAACTGCGTGCTACCGGCATGCCACTTGGCATGATGCCCGGTATGCACTATGACGAGAGAGAAACTATGTTGGCACCCGGCGATGCCGTGCTATTCTACAGTGATGGGCTGGTCGAAGCGCATGATATGATGCGCGAGATGTTCGGCCTGGCACGTTTACAACGACTCATTGCAATCCACTCTAGAAGCGGCGCAGCACTTATCCATAGCCTCCTTACTGAACTGGCGCACTTTACGGGCGCTGAATGGGAACAGGAAGATGACATAACGCTTGTGACGCTTCAGCATGTCCCTGACGAGACTTCATAAAAGCTGGTCACTAAGGAGGAGCACGATGTCCTGGCGGTTTACTCTGTATATTTTCCCTGTAGTCCTAGCAGGGGTTATCTCAGTTGGACTCGCGCTCTACGCCTGGAGACGCCGATTGATGGCTGGTGTCGTACCATTCAGTATCCTTATGCTGGCCGTCGCTGAGTGGTCACTAGGGTATGCTTTGGAATTGGCAGGCGCGGATGTGCCCACTAAACTCTTTTGGCTCAGCGTTGAATACCTGGGGATCATCATAGCGCCTGCGGCGTGGCTTACCTTGGCGCTCCAGTACACTGGCCGCACAAAATGGCTGGCACCTCGTCTGCTGGTTCTGCTATCTATTGAACCTCTCATTACATTGGTTTTGGTCTGGACCAACGATATACATCATCTGATCCATGCTAAAGTGGGGTTGGAAACCAGTAGTGCATTCACAGTGCTGGTCATCACACGTGGTATATGGTACTGGATCAACGTCGTCTATTCTTTCCTATTACTTTTGCTTGGTACGGCACTGATCGTTTCTTTCATCCCGATACTCAGGCGTTCAGCATCTGTATATCGTGGACAAGTGAATGCTTTGTGCATTGCTGTGCTCGTACCATGGGTGAGCAACGCTGTGACGGACTTTGGCCTGAGTCCGTTACCTAATCTGGACCTTACCCCTTTGTCATTTACGATCTTTGGAATAGCGATGGCTTGGAGTCTCTTTCGCTTTCGGCTGTTGGACATTACACCAGTGGCACGCCATGCCGTGGTCGAAAGTATGAGCGACGCTGTGATTGTTCTGGATAAGTATAACCGCATAACGGATCTCAACCCGGCGGCACAACGTCTCCTTGGTCAGACACTTTCAGAACTGGTTGGGCAACCGGCTGCCCAGGTAGCCTCCGCCTGGCCTGAGCAGGTCGAACGCTTTCGCGACGCAACAGAGGCACATGAAGAGATCATCCTTGCTGTAGACGGAACGGCATGCTATTTTGATCTGCACCTCTCGTCACTGTACCACCAGCGCGGTTCCCTCACCGGTCGCCTGATTGTCTTGAGAGATATCACGGAACGCAAGCAGGCGATGGCAGCCATGGAGCAAGCCATGGCTGCCGCTGAAGCAGCCAACCAGGCGAAAAGTGCGTTCCTGGCTATGATGAGCCATGAAATCCGTACCCCTATGAACGCCATCCTTGGTATGACCGGCTTGCTGCTCGACACCGACCTGACCTCCGAGCAGCGCGATTACACCGAAACGGTTCGCTCAAGCAGCGATGCCTTGTTGACCATCATCAATGATATTCTGGACTTCTCCAAAATTGAAGCTGGGAAACTGGAACTGGAACGTCAGGCCTTTGACCTGAGGGAATGTGTTGAGTCAGCTCTTGACTTGCTGGCAGCCAGGGCTACCGAGAAAGGCTTAGACCTCGCTTATCTGCTAGACGAGCAGGTGCCTGCCGCCGTGTACGGCGATGTGACCCGCTTGCGCCAGATTGTGGTCAACCTGCTCTCGAACGCCATCAAGTTCACTGAAAAGGGCGAAGTCGTGCTCTCAGTTGAAGCAAGGCAGAAGGATGAAGACGAAAGAGCCAATCATCAGCAGCCTGATGAAGAAAGTTTCTATGAGCTGTATTTTGCCGTCAGGGACACAGGCATCGGCATTTCAGAGGAAGGAAAAGCCCGCCTATTCCGCTCATTCAGCCAGGTAGATGTCTCGACAACCCGGCGCTACGGCGGCACCGGGCTAGGCCTGGCGATCAGCAAACGCCTGGCCGAACTGATGGACGGGACTATGTGGGTCGAAAGCCAGCCAGGGGTTGGCACGACCTTCCATTTCACCATCCTGGCCGAGGCCGCTCCCACTAGCTTGCGCCCGTACCTGGATACGATTCAACCCCAGCTTGCTGGTAAGCGTGTCTTGATCGTAGATGATAACGCGACCAATCGCTCTATCCTCACCTTGCAGATGCAGTCCTGGGGCATGCTCCCCTATGCGTGTGCTTCAGGCCAGGAGGCACTTGCATACGTACAGGCGGCTATTCCGTTCGATGTGGCCATCCTGGATATGCAGATGCCGGATATGGATGGCCTGATGCTGACCGAGCAAATTCGGCACTATCGAGATGCCCAGGCGTTGCCGCTCGTCATGTTCACGTCCCTGGGACGGCGCGAGGTGGACATGCAAGGAGTCGACATCGTCGTCTTCATGCACAAACCGATCAAGATGTCGCAACTGTACAATGCGCTGATCTCCCTCTTTATCGAGCATCCGCAGCCCTTTATACCTCAGTCAGAGCCGACAGAATGGCAGTTAGATGCCGGGCTGGCCCAGCGGCTGCCCTTGCGTATCCTGCTGGCCGAAGACAATATGGTTAATCAGAAGCTGGCACTACGGCTGTTAGAGCGCATGGGTTACCGGGCCGATGTAGTGGCTAACGGTCTGGAAGTCCTGGAAGCCTTGCAGCGGCAAAGCTACGACGTAATTTTGATGGATGTGCAAATGCCGGAAATGGACGGGCTGGAAGCTTCACGCGCCATTCATGAGGGCTGGACAGCCGAGCAGCGTCCGCACATCGTCGCTATGACGGCAAATGCCATGCAGGGCGACCGCGAGGAGTGCCTGGACGCAGGAATGGATGATTACCTCACCAAGCCGATTCAGATCAAAGCATTACAGGCAGTCCTGGAACGCACTGGATGGTGGGCGAAAAAGCGGGTGCTGCCGCTTGAGGAGCCCGGTGAGATTGCTCTCCCAACTGGAGATGCTGAGAGCGAGGTGCAGGCTGCTCCAGCCCTTGACCCGGCAGTACTATCCGAACTGCGCCAGTTCACGAAGGAAGGCGAGCCGGATATCGTGCAGGAGCTGGCCGAGGCGTTCCAGTTCGAGACGCCACCACTGTTGAAGGCACTGCATCAGGCCATAATTGAGGGGCAGCCCGAGCAGCTCAAACGGGTGGCTCACAACCTCAGGGGCAGCAGTAACAATCTGGGAGCCCGCACGATGGCTGCACTCAGCGCTGAATTAGAGGCTATCGGCAAAAATGGAAAAGTCGAGCGGGCCGCTGAGTTGGTCACTCACCTCGAGCAGGAGTACCAGCGCGTCTGTCAGGCACTGGCTGCCGAAATAGCAGGAGTGAAATGAAAGCGCAAGCAACCAAAATTACTCACAGCTCCAAATGTATTTCTTTATATTTCTATTACTCCGTTGACCGCTTCTCTATAAGCCGCGGTTAGCGCCTTTAGCAGTTCATCACTGACCTCACGAGTACTGTTTCCCTTTTTGATTGGCATGATGGGTTGTTTGATCTGAGCAAGGCTCCTGGGAGCTCGCCCGTTGCCAAGCTGCACTTCTCGACCAACGACAATCTACAGATTGACCCTATTCATAACTTACAAGCCGATCTGCAATTTCGCGTTCGCATTGGCTATAGCATGGCCAACCAGAGTCAGGAACAGACACTCACACTGGATAAAGTTTTCGAGGTTGTTTTCTCCAACGCAAGCAACTGGAATCTCTCACCCAGTTAGAGCCGCTGACGCTTACTAGCATATGCACTACTTTTAAAGTCAATCATTAAAGGAATATAGGGGGAAAACTCTATGATTACACATTCACCAGGTCAACTGCATACGCGTGATAAAAAAAGACTCCTGCTATCGATCACCTGCAGCTGTCTGCTCCTACTCCTGATCGTCGGTGGAGTCCTCTTCCAGGTCAACCCACTCATTAGACAACGCATTCTCTGCCCCTGGTGTGAAATTGCCAACCCACCCGACACAACCATCTATGCGATTAGTCATACCGGGCAACCCAGCACATCACCAGTGACCCAAACGTTTCTTTACGCCATCAATGGCCAGTCTGGACAAGCAAAATACGTTGCCAATTTGCAGAAAACCGGCTCAATCCATTATCAAATGATCAACCATGGTGTAAGCTATGAAATATTTGACAACACCATCAGGTTCGAGCCCAATACTATTATTCAAGCGACTCATATAAGTGATGGACGGGCCCTCTGGAGCCAGTCTTTAGGACGATTTACGTTCGGATCTGCGATTGCTAACGCGACAACCTTGTATGTCTACGGAGAGGTGCAGACGAACTCACCAGCATCCTTGCATTCCATCACCGCCATAAATTTGCAAAATGGCAGGGAGGTTTGGCATTTTGACCTTCAATCTGATGCTCAAATGATCCTTGATAAGGATACGCTTTATGTTCAGCAAGACAGTGATTCTAAAAGTGGAGTAGCAGAGCAGTTCTTCGCACTCAATGCAAATAACGGAACTGAACTTTGGAGCCATCCATTGAATGGCTTTAGTTCATCTAATGTATCTGTACCAGTGGCGGACAACGGCCATGTCTTCTTCGTAAGCTCCGTGGACAAACCTCATTACTTAATCGATGAATTTGATGGAAAAACCGGTGCTCTCCTATGGAAAAAGCCGTTCGATATGACTACCATCACAGATTTCCATGTCAGCCACCATTGTATTTTCATTGAAAATAGTCAAGGTGATTATGGCTATCCACAACTCCTTGTACTGCGAGACTCAGATAAGTCGGCTATCTGGACCAGCTCACTCCAAACTTCACTTTTCACACAGCATTCAAACGTCAAGTGGACCTATACGGATAACATCGTCTACAGTCTGTCAAACGAAATTGATTTCCGGACCTTCCAGACAAACCTTGTGCTTCGCGCCTGGCAGATAAATACGGGCAAAAAGCTCTTTCAAGTGAATGTTGGCCTAACTGGGGGTGCCAATATCTTTCGCATTCAGAACCAGCTAATCCTGAGCAGTACAAGCCAGACAGGTACTAACACGCCAAACCCACTACCTTATAATGATATAGAAGCCAGACAGGCGCAGACAGGCGCATTGCTCTGGCATAGTCACCTCCGCCATCTACCTCCTTATTCTACCCAACCAAATTTTACCTTCGTAGACCAGGGCAAAATGCAGAGTGATGACAATGGCGTAAACGCCTATTATCGGCCTGAGATCGGTGAATCTGACTCATCTATACTGTATATCCAGGAATCTGGGAATGATGCGCCTTTCCTCTACGCCTTAAATAGGCAGAACGGACATACCATCTGGCAAATCAAAACGGATGCGCTGAATACCGATCCTCATCTTCACCCGATGCTTGAATATCCCACACCGACAGACAACAGTTATCCCGAAGGTATCACCTCCGGGCCAGACGGCAATCTCTGGTTTACTGAATTAGGCAATCCTGGTGAGATCGGGCGCAGGAATCTCGATGGATCCATCACCGAGTTTCCGCTCCCTCCATCAGGAAGTAATCCCAACGATATTACGGCAGGACCTGATGGTAATCTCTGGTTTATCGAGGCTAACTACACAAAGACTGATAATATGATCGTACGTATTACCCTAAAAGGCGCTCTCACGGAGTTTATACTCCCACCGCAAACAACCTTACCCTTTAACCATCCTGCCCACATCGTCACTGGTCGCGACGACAATCTCTGGTTCACCGAACCAGGTACAAACGAGATAGTTCGTATGACCACTGCTGGCGCACTTACATATTATCCTCTGACATCAACAGGGAGCGGGGTGGATGACATTACAAGCGATCGCGACGGCAATCTCTGGTTCACCGAGCCTCCGGTGGGGCAAATCGGCCGTCTGACGCTCCCACACACATCCACAGTTAGCGACCACACACATATTACCGTAGTGCCGGCGATGGCTCCCACACCATCTACCACACCTAATGCTCCAAATTTCGCAGCGTATGTTGGTACTTGGATGCGTCATACCTATCATCTTACTATCAGGGCAGATGGAACTGGGAGTGACAGCGACAATATTGGGCCGTGTTCACTCTATTTCCAGCCCCCGCTCCCATTAATGATATTGGCTCACAGATGTGTGAGTTCCACACGACTATCAAATTCACGGCAACTGCTACAGGCATCGTTGGTACCTACACTTCTGTCTGGTATACCCAATGGGATGGGAGTAAGGTTCCTGATGGCTTCGTTCCTCCTTCTGATATGCCGAAAGCCGGTGAATCCTATGGGACGATCAAACTCATAGATACGGGCGTAATTGAAGTGAATGGCGGAGCGCTACATCAATCCCCTCCTAATAACACGCTATGCAGTTCAGCTGCTAATAGTAACTGGAAGTATAATTGCAATATCTGACTGATTAGAAACGCTAAAGGTCAGATGCCGAATTGCTTAGAGCATCGCTGTTGTGCTGGCTACATGAGTCATCTGCCGAAAAAGAGAGGGGTTGATCTCTTCAGTAACCTCCTACTTTGATGCTTCTCAGGCGAGTAAAGCGAGGTCATGAAGAAGCTTTCTCTTCGAATGGCGGGAAAGCGGAGATGTCTGAAGATGTGTAAGACGTCGCTCCGCAAGTCCTGTGTGCAGGGTGAAGCCTGAATGGGTTGAAGCCTGGTTTCCAACGGAGACCTCGCCTCCGTAGCGATGTCCTGCAGATGGGCTAACACTTGTTGCACACTTGAAAACTCAGAGAGTATAATGTACTCAAGAATCTTTCCGTCCAGCAGACTGTAGAGTTACTTTGAGCGATTTCGAGAGGAGTTCGCTATGCCAAAGGAACTAGTAAAACTCACGGACGAGAAAATCCAGGCGCACCTGAAAAAGCTCCCCCACTGGGAGATTGATACCGGAATGTTGCAGCGGCGCTTCACTCTCCCAAGCTTCCCGTCCACTATGTTCTTTGCCTGTGCTGTTGCTCACGTGGCGGAAGTTGGACAGCATCATCCTGACTTGAATATTTCCTACAACAACATTGCGCTACGTTTTGTCACGCATTCGGCAGGAGGGATTACGGCCAAAGACTTCGAGATGGCCCAGAAGGTTGATGAACTCTGGAACACGTTTGACTGGAAGTCCAGTTGATCGTTGAGAGGCACAGAGAAAGTGAGGTTTCTCTCCACATTGTCAAGTTAATTATGGTGAGGTAGCTCTTTTTCAATGTTTAATCTCTGGGCCGGAGAAGGTAGTAAATTCCGAACTTGCGATTCGGCGTAAGGTTTCCTCTTCCTCAGTCCAGATGCGGTAAGCAGCCTCAGCGACCTGGTCTGTACACTCATCGGGAATATGCACGACACCATTGGCGTCTCCGTGCAGCAGGTCACCCGTACAGATGCGCATACCGGAGATCGTCACTTCACCTCCGACGTCCATGCAGACGGGGTTGCCATGGGAGACGACAAGCCCGGCGCAGAAGTACTGGAAGCCGCCGAGCGCACGGACCTCCCTGACATCGCGCAAGCCACCGTCTGTGAGGATACCAATGGCTCCCAGTCGCTTCATGCGCGTAGACATAACCTCACCGGCATGGCAGGAGTGAAGGCGATCCGTGCCGACATCCTGCATGACCACAATGGCTGGTTTAGGGGCGTTAGCCAGCAGTTCATACAGCTTTTGGAAGCCGATGCCCTGGCGTCCCTCGGTGGTGCTATCAACGGTGCAGGTGACGGCATAGCCAACAGTGGGAGGCAATTCCGGGAAGATGCAGCGGATATCGTAGCCTACGTACCCTGCAACACGCGGACGCAACTTGAAGGTTTCGATGGCATTGGAGATTGTTGGACTGTCAATGCGGCGTAACGCGCTGAGTTGCTCATGGCTGAGCTTATTAGCCATGTGATTTGCTCCTTATGAGTGGTGACTCCATCAACGATGATCAACTTGGAGCGCAGGCCCGCACATATTGGCGAGCTAGCTCTGTCAAAGCAGGCCAGTCCTGCTTTCGCACTATTTCCTTGTTGATCAAGCTGCTCCCTTTTTAGTCATGAGCATTGAGCAAGAAGTTACAGGTCCGGATAGTTTGTTCAACGACTCCTTGAGCAGCAGCCATAGCTTCTTGCATAAGATCGAGTAAATCCTGACCCTTCTTGCGAAGGTCTGGCTCAGGTCCAATTCGTACGCCCCAGCTGGCTATCGCTCTGAGGAAAGCCGTCCGTACCTCGGTATTGATATTCAGCTTGGCAATTCCCATGTGTATTGCATGTTGGATGTCTTCTCGTGATATGCCACTTGCGCCGTGCAGAACCAGCGGCACATCCACCCAAGCAGCTATTTGCGCCAGCCTCTCAAAGTCGAGTGGCGGGGAGACGGGTACATACCCATGCACATTGCCAATTGATACAGCTAACATAGCTGCCCCGGTCGTGGTGATAAATTCATGGGCCTGAGTCGGATCAGTAAGGGAAGACTCTATCTCTTCGACTGTTAATCCGTCTTCTGTTCCGGCCAAATACCCAAGTTCGGACTCAATCGTCCCGCCATAGCGTGCGGCAAGCTCCACGGCTCTTTTGGTGAAAGCGATGTTCTCGGCAAATGGCAGACGCGATCCATCGGCCAGAGCTGATGAAAAACCCCAGGCAAAACATGCCTCAATCAGGCCTATATCTGCACAATGATCCAGGTGAACAGCTACCGGGACACGTGCAACTCGCGCTGCCGCCAGTGTTGCCACTGCCAGAGGTTCACCGCCAGCCCTGATTGCCTGTACGCCAGGTTGCAGGATGATAGGTTGGCCGAGTTTTTCGGCAGCTACTATGATAGCCCGCGTTAATTCCAGATTGTAGGTATTGAAAGCTCCTATTGCTACCCCCCTACGACGAGCTTCCTGTACAAGTTCGATGGTGTTCACCAGCATACTAATACGTTCTCCCGCTTTGGTTTGCAATTCACGGCTGCAACACGAAAAGGTTTGTCTGGGGTAACTGCAAGGGGTCGCCTTATCATTTCCCGTATGCGCGGCCTCTACAGATTGTTATACTCGCCACTGAGCAGCTTCACGGCCTGCATCAGACTCTCGGGACCACCCACATTTCCAGGGAACACGATATATGGCATACCTTCGAATCTTGACTGCGGTCCGCTCTCTAATCTCCAGACTGGAACACCTGGAAAAAGTTGCCCTAACACACGAGCACGTGTGGCTCCCAGGGCCTTTTGCGCCACATCATGGCTCGTAATACCGCCTTTAGCAATGATAAAACGCGGTCGGCTCTTCACATGGCGGAGGGCAGCGATCAGGGCATGCGATACCTTGTTCCCAATCTCGAGATTTTCAGTTCGGTTTGCGCTCGTCACCAGCTTGCGGCTGGTATAGAGTACTCCAACACGTCCAGCCTTTATTGTCGCTCCGAGTTGCTGGCCTACTTCACGACTGATTGTTTCCGACTCAGCAGCGTTGCGTATCACCCGCTCAACAGGTAGCTCGATGCCTATCACCTTCGATAAGGTCAATAAGTTCTCAAGCTGTTTACTGCTATCTGGCACATACGATCCAACTACGACTACCCCTCCACCTTCTACTGATTGAGTGCCACTCATAATCTCTTTGGTTTCCAGCGGAGGCTTACTCTCGACAGCACCTCTCAATCTGACGAAACTGGCCGCTGTTCGGTACAAGAAACGCTTACCTGCCGCCTCTGCCCGTAGCAGACCCAGCACGACTACTGCCAGATCGCCATAGCCAGCTGCGTTGATAATTACCGGAATACTTCCCTCGACCGTTTGCAATCTGGACGCTACTGCTTCTGGTCCACCCTGACGAATTACCTCCAGTCCTATGCTCATCACTTGATCAGCCTTCCAGCAGCCACCACTCTTTGCCTCTATCCAGGCAGGCAGGTATGCCGTTTTGTAACCGAAAACGCTATCCCTGGCAAATGATGTCTCACTTGCAGGCTGAAGAATATCAGAGTCGGCAGTGGGGGTAGCGACATAATGAGTATCGTTAATAGTATAGCGCCCACCTTCGAAAAAGGCTGGCACAACGAGATGACCATCAAAACTATCTCCTCCAGAGGAGGTTAAACCACTTTCAAGCGCTCGTATTTCCGCTGGATAGTGGCCTCTTAGAGTGGAGTCACTCCGGCTAGCGACAACAAAACCAATCTTCGTCTCCTCTGAAGCCGCTGCAAGTTGTTGGGCAGTTTCGTGGTTTAACTTAACCGCATCGCTTTCGGGCATACTACGCGAATTCGTAAGCAAATAGAACAGCCGAGGTTCATTTTGCAGGGCTTCGGCGAGCATTTGCCTATTCCAGGTGGTAAATAACTCAATGTCATGCACGGTTTGCGTGCCGGTTGGGTCGTCGTCGATCACTACCAATTTGCGCTTGCTCCCGGCTACCTCTTGCTGTATTTCAACAAACAAGCTGGCCTCGTCTGGCTCGGGTGACAAGCTGGCCAATAACGCGGTTAAAGTAACCATCTGTACTACTCTTTCTTTCGAGCGACCACGAGGCCGCCCCTACCGTCTTCCAAGTTACCTGTTAGCAAGCATTAGTGCATATGCATGCCGCCATTAATGTCCAGCGTGACACCGGTTAAATAGACACTTTCATCTGAAGCGAGGAAGAGGATACTATTGGTTACATCCTCAACGGTGGCAAGGCGACCTACCAGCGTGCCCTTTGCAAGCTCGACCTTGCGTTCCGGTGTGAGTAAATCTCCAGCGATATCAGTATCAACCATGGAGGGTGCAACACAGTTGACGCGAATGCCGCGTGGTGTCAACTCACGAGCAAGAGCTTTGGTCAGGCCCATAATTCCGGCTTTGGCCGCACTGTAGGCGGATGTGCCAAAAACGCCACCGCCTCTTTGCCCTGATACCGAAGAGAGAGAGACAATTGTGCCGCCACCTCGCTCCAGCATAGCAGGCACAGCAGCTTGTGTCGTCAAAAAAGTACCTTTGAGATTGACATCGAGCACCAGATCATACTCTTCTTCTGAGATATCGAGAAACAAAGTAGGACGGGTTAAGCCAGCGACATTCACAAGAATATCTAGCCCCCCAAGTGCCTCCGTAGTTCTTTTGACTACTTGCACCATCTGATCCTTATTTCGCACATCTGCCACTTCACCAATGGCCTGGCTTATCTCTGTGAGCTCCGACACTACACGTTTCACATTATCCGCCGCTATATCAGTAATAGTAACTTTCGCGCCTTCTCTTGCTAGAGCCAATGCTGTCGCTCGCCCAATACCACGCGGCGAACCCGCACCTGTTACTAAAGCAACCTTTCCTTCAAATCTGTTCCTGTTCACCTGTATACCCTCCTTTCTCAGCCATCACATGTGCTTCTGCCAGATTGACAGTCCCAATCTGTACAGAGAGCTTGCATTTATGTAACCTTCCAGTGACAACTCCCCCACGGCTAAAGCCAGGGGCTTCTCAGGAGCGCGTCTCCTG
>JACZCU010333402.1_pt1 | contig 17310 bp, 12 predicted proteins | sample 8641851 | NCBI WGS metagenome assembly JACZCU01 (sample SAMN15324605, study PRJNA640507) | soil metagenome | isolation source: monocropping sugarcane control | place: China: Luxin town, Laibin City, Guangxi Province | collected 2019-07-25 | depth 10cm m | reverse complement strand
ATGTGTGATGATTGTGAGCGATGCAGCCGTGGGCTGCATCGCTCACAATCATCTATGTGTGGAGTACAGCTGGAATCTATCGGGCTCACAACACAACAAGTATCGCTGCATCGCTCACACCCATCTATGTGTGGAGTACAGCGGGCAGTGCAGCCCGCAGGCTGCACAGGCCGCTGTACTCCACACATGCTTGCGAGGCGCCGCAGGTGCTGAGGAGTCAAGCCAGCAGGAAACCTGAATAGTCACAACGATTACAGGAAAATAACCTTCACGAAACAACTTTTAAAGGATGTGATACCTCTCTACTGTCCCTTGTTTCAACAGGATGATAAACCAGCGTATAACCCACTCCAGGAATCGTCTGTATGTATGTTGGATTACCAGGATCAGCCTCAATTTTTTGACGTAAGTGACGTATATGCGCCTTTATTAAACTTGCATCTCCATCATCACAGAATCCCCACACGTAGGTAACAATCTGTTCGGCAGTACAGACATTATTTACATTGAGAGAAAGCAGGTGTAATAATTTGCTTTCAGTGGGTGTCAAGCGTGCGACTCTTCCGTGAACAATCACTTCATTATGCAGTGAGTCAACGCGTATAGGTCCAATAGTGACTATAGAAGAAGGTCGCTGGGTGAGTGTGGAACGCCCTCTCCTGCCAATTGCGTGAATATGCGCTAAGAGTTGAGCAGGAAAGAATGGTTTAAGTAGATAATCATCAGCCCCAGACTCAAGGCAACGGACCTCATCCTGGACATCCTTGCCAGCCGTCATAACCAGTACCAGTGCATCGTGTTTGCTGCGCATGTCACGGCACATTGCCAATGCATCCACATCCTTCAGGGCACTTTCCAGAATGACAAGATCTGGTTTCTGCTGCTCCCATTCATACTTCGCTCGCTCTCCAGTGTAAGCGCGATGTACATCATAGCCCAGGGTCTTTAGCCAGCCTATAAGCATTTCAACCAGATTCCGGTCATTGTCAACGATCAGCAATTTCATCTTATGTCTCCTCCTTTTCTACATCTTCGCTTAATACATCGAGGGAAGGAAGCTCTCATAATTAAACATCGAAGAATGAATTGCATAATCATCTAAATTAAGTATATGAAAGCTCTCGATACATTATTATCATAGCAAATATGTATAATAAATAGGTTTAAATTTTCTATTTGCTTATGCTTTTAGCGCGGTTTATGCTGCCCGAGTACGAGTTGATGCATAACATAAATTTTGCGTTACTATTCAGATTTCCTCTCCACATGCAGCGGCTTCCTACGTGTGATAGCGCTGAATTTCCTGGCCGATCTCGACCTCACCCTGGCCTTAAGTGGCTACACCTCTTTTGGGGAGGTAGATAGCTCTGCTCTGGTGAAAGAAGGATAACTCCTTCGTTACCCAGCAAAGGCTGCCTAGTGGAGCTTGAGTTATTCCGAATTTTTACACAAAAAAAGATGTTTGATTGTGTTGAAGGAGCTCGCAGAGGGCCTTCAACACAATCAAACATGAGTTTCAAAAATTTGGGATAACTCATCAGAAACACATCTATGTGCGATAATAAATGATAAATGAAACAGTCGAGTGTCCTGGAGAAGCGAAGGCCGCTTGTCCTGGAAAGCAGAGTGCCATGAAGGCTCGTAAGGTGGAAGAAATGTCCGAGCAGACGATAGATCGTCCTATCTATTCAATTATCGCGCCAGTTTTTAATGAAGAGGAGACTCTGCCCCATTTCTATCAACGCGTTATCCAGGTAATGGAAGGAGTCGGTGAAGCTTTTGAAATTGTGTTGATTAATGACGGCAGCCGTGACGGGTCCTATGCTATTATGCAAAAGTTACACGCAAGCGACGCTCGCGTCCGCATCATAGATTTCTCTCGCAACTTTGGTCACCAGCTAGCCATCTCCGCTGGACTTGACCATGCACGAGGTAAAGCCGTCATCATTATAGATTCTGATCTTCAGGATCCTCCCGAGGTCATTCCTGAGTTGATTGCGCAGTGGAAAAATGGAGCCGAGGTCGTCTATGCTCAGCGCTCCAGGCGCAAGGGTGAGACGCACTTCAAACGCCTGACGGCGGCAGCATTCTACCGGCTGATTACGCGCCTTACCTCGGTAAACATCCCTCGTGATACAGGAGATTTCCGCCTGCTGGATCGTCGCGTCGTCGATATACTGATAACGATGCGCGAACAGCATCGTTTCATGCGTGGCCTCTCAGCGTGGGTAGGCTTTCGTCAGCAGGCCGTGACGTATGAACGACACGAGCGCTTCGCGGGTTCAACCAAGTATCCCCTGGGGAAGATGATTCACTTCTCACTCGATGCTATCACCAGTTTCAGCCATATCCCCCTGAAATTGGCGACAAGTTTCGGCTTTGTGCTGGCTGGCATCAGCCTGGTCGGCATCCTGATCGCTGCCGCACTGCGTATCTTCACTGGAGCTATCGTAGGCCAGGCCTCAACGTTGATCCTGGTGCTTTTCCTGGGAGGCATTCAGCTCATTTTTCTGGGCATCATTGGCGAATACCTGGGCCGCATCTACGACGAAGTGCGCTCGCGCCCTTTGTACATTGTGCGTGAAGTGCTGGATTGATGAGCATAGCAGGGCTTCCCTTTTTATTGAGAGCCCACCGGCAGCCAGATCTCAAAGGTGGCGCCTCGCCCGACTGTGGATCGTACACGGATTTCACCTCCATGCGCCTGGGTAATCCACCTGGCGATAGCGAGGCCCAGTCCATTGCCCGTTGATCTACTACTATTGGCAGAACAGGCAGTGGGAGGCAAGTTTTGGCTGTGGGTACGTGAGCGGTCCACGCGGTAGAAGCGCTCAAAGAGATGCGGCAGATGCTCCTCAGCAATACCTGGGCCATCATCGGCAATGCGCAAACTGGCCCATGCCTGCCCCTGTCTATACTGGCATAGCAGGTCAATGTCTACATGCGTGCCAATACCAGCGCTATATGTTAATGCGTTTTCGACAATATTCGTGAACAGCTGCATCAGGTACATACGATCACCCAGGATGGTGAGTTCCGGCAAAGGATACATCCTGATGGTAATGCCAGTTTGCTGTGCCAGCGGCGCCAGGCGCTCTACAGTGTCCACCACGACCTCGCTCAGATCGATCACCTCGTGCTGAAACTTTGCTTGCCCGCTATCGGCGCGCGCCAGCACCAGCAAATCGTTGACCAGCCGTGCCATGTGCCGGTTTTCCTGCTGCATGATGGTGATCGCCTGCTGGTATTCATGGGCCGTAAGCTCGTGTGTCAGCGCGCGGGTAGCTTCCAGGTCAACGATAGCCAGCGGCGTGCGCAGTTCATGGCTGGCGTCAGCCGTAAACTGGCGCTGGCGCTCAAACGCTGCTTCCAGGCGGGCCAGCATACCATCGAAGGTAGCGCTCAGTTCGCCCAGTTCATCCCGCTGCTTCAGATTGAGACGGCGATGTAAGTCCGTTTCGCTGATCTCCTGCGCTGTGCGTGTAATCGCCTGCACCGGTTGCATGGCCCTGCTTGCCAACCAATAGCCACCAACACTTGAGAGAAGCAGGCAGAGGGGCATAGCAATTGCTAGCAACGATGATAGATCATTAAGCAAAAAAGGCGCATCCGAGGGAATACCTACAGCGAAAAGGGCCACTGCCTGCTGCTGCTTATTCACTATGGCAGCTTGAGTAAACTCATAATTGCCTCCAGGCAACCCATAAGATGTTGCATCACCAAAATTATATGCCTCAAATGTACTTCCAGCTGGACCGAGCGGCGTAGCAGCACTCGTAAAAAACTTTGAGCCGGTAGAAGTATCATAAACAAAGCCCGGCTTTTGATTAAAAGGTTGGCTCTCCTGCCAACTTAAGAATTTCTTCAAGGTACTTTTTACAAGAATGTTCGTGAATTCTTCGGGAAGGCCCGGTTCCTGTAGCACATGCCCTTGCGGCGTCATCAGCAGCACAACTTCGCCGCCTGATAACTTAGATAACTTGTAGGAAGAACCGACATTGGCATATACAGCCTGGGACAACCCTTTCTGAGGGTCATATGTACTGGCAATCTGGGCTAAGCGCGTATGCAATGAATCATTTAACATCATACTTATATTGTGTTGCTCTGTCGCATACACAATACTACTAAAAATGAGCAAAATTACCGTCAAAAGAACAGCATACCAGAGCGTCAAACGCAGACGAGTGCTGCGCAGCAGAAGTAAAATAGAATGCCATCCACCCTGCCGTACATAGCTAATCAGAGTAGTAATGCACAGCAGCACCAGGTCGACGATAACTATAATGGCACTATTGAAGAAAGAAGCGTTGTCATTCTTAAACATAATGAGCGCGATCATCCCAACCACGATAATCGCCACACTCAGCACTTTGTATACCCAGGGAATAGGCTTCATTAAACGAACAACGATGGTACGCGATTCTCTCTTCCACCCGGTTCTGCTAAGCATCATGATGCTTAGCAAAACCAGCCCGAGGATGGTAATGGGGCCAACCACCTTGATCGCAGAGCCCTTTGGCACAAACCCGAAGATCACTATCGCGATCATCACGACAGCCAGGACTTTAGCCACCTGGGCAAGCATACTCTTGAAGCGCCTCATCTCGCACCTCTTTTATCTCTGTCTGGCAAGCGCAGCCGGTAACCGACACCATAGATGGTTTCCAGAAGTTTGACAGGAAAGTGATCATCAATTTTCCGGCGCAGGCGGCGTATATAGACATCAACCACGTTGGAAGCGCTGATGAAATCATAGCTCCAGATGTGGCTCTCGATCATTTCACGCGTGAGCACCTGATTCGGGTGGCGCATGAAATACTCCAGCAAGGCAAATTCTTTGGCGTTCAGCTTGATATGCTCGCTCCCGCGCTCGACATCGTGCGTGGCAGGGTTGACCGTGAGATCGCCAAGTGTGAGCAGACCTGTTTTCTGCGAAGCTGTACGGCGTAACAGGGCACGCAGTCGTGCCAGCAGTTCATGCAGGGCAAAGGGTTTGACCAGGTAATCATCGGCCCCACTATCGAGGCCGCAGACGCGATCCTCGACGGCATCGCGAGCCGTCAACAACAGAATGGGAGTATTTATCCTGCGCAGGCGCAGCGCACGACACACCGCCAGCCCATCTTTGCGCGGCAACATGATATCGAGGATGATCGCATCGTACGGCGCGGTTTCGGCAAACGCTTCCCCTTCTTCCCCATCAAAGGCGGCGTCAACTGCATACCCCTCTTCAACCAGGCTCATTTTCAGCGACTGGTTCAAACGCCGATCATCTTCGACCAGAAGAACGCGCATTGGCCCATCTCCTATACATATCTTTATGAAATATGTAACATAGCTCTAGTATGCCACAAAAGAAGTATGGAAGAAAAAGATGACAGAAACATGAAAAGGATTTCTGCGCCATTAAGAACTGCTTGTTTGTTGTATTTTTTGCATTTTCTGTGTAATATTTGCTTTTGTATGGGTTTTATTGACCCGCGACCACGGTGCCGTTTTCTCAGTACTTCCCCGTCGTCTCCACGTTTACGTGCAAACAGAGACATCAGGAAGGTTGCACCTTAGAGAAAGAAAGGAGGATTTCGGGTGTCACTTCTGTCCCGTTAACGTCCTGGTAGAGTTGCCGTCTCTGGATAGCGTTCATCACAAAGAGAGTATGTATTTCTTCAAGGAGGAAGACCATGACTGGTATCTCTCGATCTAGATGGAAAAAACCTGCATTCCTGGCGCTCACGCTCTCCCTATTGTTGACTTTCTCTTTAGTTTCTCTTGCCTTTGCGGCAGAACAACTCACGCGAATCAGCAGCGATCCGTATACCAACCCCACTAGTAATCACAAGACACAAGTCGAACCTGACACCTTTGCCTTTGGCAACACGATCGTTTCTGCCTTCCAATCGGGCCGCTTCTTCGATGGAGGGGGTTCCAACATCGGTTTTGCGACTTCCACCAATGGTGGTGCAACCTGGACTCATGGCTTCCTGCCATCCAGCACGATCTTTGCAACACCGGCTGGTATCTATCAACGTGCCAGCGACGCCTCGGTTGCCTATGACGCCAAACACAATGTCTGGCTGATCTCCTGGCTAGGCATTAAGAACCCTTCGACCGGCCCTGTCGATGTGCTTGTCAGCCGCTCAACAGATGGGGGACTGACATTTGGCGCCCCCGTCGTTGTCAATGCTTCTGGTGATTTTAACGACAAAAATTGGACGGCCTGCGATGATACGGCCAGTAGCCCCTTCTATGGCCGCTGCTATACCGAGTTCGACGACTTTACCAAGCTCAACCGCTTCCAGATGAGCACCTCCAAGAACGGTGGGTTGACGTGGGGCGCAGCTAAGACAGACCCCGGCCAGACCTGTGTTATCGGCGGACAACCCATCGTGCAGCCTAATGGTACGGTCATCGTCCCCATCGACGATTGTCTTGAGACGGCGATCCTGTCTATCAGGTCCACAGATGGTGGTAATACCTGGAGCCAGCCGTTCTTTGTTGCACAAATACTAAATGACGGTCACCCCGGCAATATTCGTTCTCCTGACCTCCCCAGCGCCGAAATTGACAAGTCGGGCAGAGTCTACGTCGTCTGGACAGACTGCCGGTTTGAAGCCGCCTGCAATGCAGGGAACAATGATCTCCTGCTGTCCTCCTCGGCCGATGGCGTCATCTGGACTGTGGCGAAGCGCATCCCGGCTGCTCCGGTTGGCAGTGGCACCGATTTTCTCATCCCTGGCCTGGCTGTCGACAGGAGTACATCTGGGAACTCCGCCCATCTTGGGTTGGCCTACTACTACTTCCCTACCATTAATTGCACATCCAGCACCTGTCAGCTCAATGTTGGCTTCATCTCCTCCACCAACGGTGGGAAAAGTTGGAGTGCGCCAGAGCAACTGGCCGGACCGATGACACTGACGTGGCTACCGCTCACAACTCAAGGTTTCATGGTAGCTGATTACATCTCGACCTCGATTGTGCCCGGTGATAATGACGCCACGCCTGTCTTCCAAGTGGCTAAAGCGCCAACACCGCCACCAAACTGTTCCAACCTGTCTACAGGCGCTCCAGGCCAGGGTTGCGACCAAGCCACATACACGACGCCTGAAGATGTGCTGCAGATGATCGGGGGCACAAACGCAGCGAATGATGTGGCCCCTTCAAGTCCGATTAAGATGTCGGGGTCGTCCACTCCCGCGACCGCCTTCTAACTAAAGCAGCGTTCGTTAAGGGACACGAGTTTAGGCCGTTGCTCCCACAAGGAGCAGCGATCTACTTTTTCCCGTTAATCCCGGAAGGCATTTATGATAGCCTGAATTGCCCATTTCAAGGAGGAACTGTGGTGTCATTTCTCTTTCGCCATCGATGGCTTATGCGTGCCATCTCCGCACTTACGCTCTCGCTGCTATTCACCCTCTCGTCAACTATTTTCGCTTTCGCTAATGTCGCCCTCACACGGCTGAGTACTGACCCGTATACGAATAGCACCAGTCAGCATGCTACCGAAGTCGAGCCCGATACCTATTCCTTTGGTTCCACGATTGTTTCAGCCTTTCAGGTCGGTCGCTTTAACAATGGAGGTGCCTCCAATATCGGGTTTGCAACCTCGACGAATGGTGGGTCAACCTGGACCCATGGCTTCCTGCCAGGCACAACCACCTTTGCAACACCGCCCGGGACATTTGACCGCCTCAGCGATCCTTCGGTGGCTTACGACCCGAAAGACAACGTCTGGCTCATCTCCTACCTCGGTCTTGTGGGGTCAAATCCCAACGTCGCGCCAACCAGCCCAGTTGTACTGGTCAGTCGCTCGACCGACGGCGGACTGACATGGGGTAATACACCGGTTCAGGTGAATTCCGCAGGTGGCACGCAAAACCAGGACAAAAACTGGACGGTCTGCGATGTCACCTCGACCAGCCCTTTCTACGGGCGCTGTTATACCGAATGGGACGACAATGGCAATGGCAATCTCGTCCAGATGAGCACTTCCATCGATGGTGGGAAGACATGGGGCACGAGAAAATCGACTGCCAATAATGCCACAGTGATCGGTGGGCAACCCCTCGTGCAGCCTAATGGCACCGTGATTGTCCCCATCGAGAATGCCTTCGAAACGTCGCTGCTGGCTTTCACCTCAACGAATGGTGGAACGAGCTGGAACAGCACAATAACTGTGACCTCCGTCAGGCATCATACCGATGCTGGAAGCATCCGCTCCGGTTCATTGCCCACGGCGGAAATCGATGGGGCGGGAAAGGTCTACGTCGTGTGGTCTGACTGCCGTTTTGAAAAGAACTGCCGGGCTAACGACCTGGTTATGACGACCTCAACGAACGGCACGAGCTGGTCAGCGGTAACCCGCATTCCCGCCGATGCGGTTGGCAGCGGAGTTGATCACTTCATTCCTGGCCTGGCTGTAGACAAGTCGACGTCGGGGAGCAGCGCGCACCTTGGCCTGGCCTACTACTTCTATCCCGTTGCCAGTTGCTCCTCCTCCACCTGTAAGCTGGATGTGGGGTTTGTCTCCTCAACCAACGGGGGTAGCACATGGAGTGCGAAGACCCAGCTGGCCGGACCCATGACGCTGACCTGGCTGGCAAACACCACTCAGGGATTTATGGTCGGTGACTACATCTCTACCTCGTTTGCCAACGGAACCGCCCATCCCGTCTTTATGGTCGCGAACCCAAAGGTTGGAAGCACTTTCGATGAAGCGGCGTATAGTCCAACAAGTGGCCTGGCAATACGGGCCGGTACTCACTCTGCAAAAGGTGATGCTGTTGTTGCCAGCGCTCCTGCGACTTCACAGAGCGCGCATCGCTTCAGCTAACGGTAGTTCTCTATCATATACCTGGAGGCCGTTGCATGAAACATCTGCAACGGCCTCCACTGTGAAGAACAGCATTCCTCCTGTCAGCACCTGCCTTATGAAACCGTAAAGGAGATAGTTGTCCAGGTTCGTCCACCATCGGCAGTCTTGAGGAGAGATGAGGAAGCAGATGCAGTAGAACTGATGGCCCAGCCGACTGTATCTGAGATAAAGTCGAGCTGGACAATATTTTTGAAACTCCCGCCGGGGGAGAGCTTTGTCCAGTGATTGCCTCCGTCGCCGGTACTATAGAGAATTATTCCATCAGTCGCCCACCAGTACTGCATGTCTACAAAACCGAGGATACGCAGGGCAACGGACACGGGCGCTGTACTCTGCCAGGTTTGCCCACCATCGTGCGTGGTATAGATAGATGTGGCAATATCACTATCAGTCGTGACGTTAGAAAAGATGACAGGAAGGGTGCCATCGGCAGCCGAAAAGAAGGTGGGTGAGAGGAGCGAGAGCTGGGCCGACGGCATTCCTGGCGGCATGGGAAGCGTTTGCTGATGCCAGGTCGAACCACCATCATGTGTGACATAGAGCCACGCAAGATTGGGCAGTGTTGTAGTTCCGGTCACCCATCCTGTCAAGGCATTTAGAAAGTGCATGCCGGATTTCTGCCCTCCATAGGGCAACCGACCGGCAGGAGTCGCGTCCGAGAAAAGTGCAGTGGCCACATTCACCCACGTCTTTCCTCCGTCCGTCGTGCGAAACACGCTGACAGGTTCTGCTGCTCCTCCCAGGGGTCGCACAGCAGCAAGGATCCAACCGTGCTGCGCGTCGATGAAGCTGATTTGCCTTGGGAGAGGCATCTGGATCGTTGCTTGTTGCCAGGTCTGACCGCCATCAGCAGTATGTAAGACCTGTGTGGTTGCCCCATTCGCCTGGGGCGTTGCTATCGATACCAGGGAAGCAGTACGAAAGTCTGCGATACTGCTCGGCGTGAGTATGGTGCCAGGAGGCGTCACATTCGTCCAATGGACTCCTCCATCAGAGGTGCGGAGCACAGTATGCTCGCTGAGCGCCCATCCTGTCGACGCATCTATCATACGAAGAGAGCGCAACGTATTTAGACCTCCTGTTGGTTTCGCTGGCGTACCACCACCAGTGTGATGTGCGCGGTTCAATACAAGAAGGATGGAACTCACCACCAGCACTGCAACCAGCGCGGCTGCAATCATGCTCAGGCGATGTTGCCAGGGCTTTCCTTCGCTCATGGTTGAGCGGGTTGGCCCTACGTCCCTGGTGCTTTGCTGTCTGTTAGATATCACGTGGCGGGGTCGCATATGCATAGAAATATCGCTATTGCTAAGGCGCTGGTGTATACGAGCGAGATGTTGAGCTTTTTGACCTTCCGTGTTGTACATGAGACGAAGATCGCGGATGAGGCGTTGGTGCTGTTCATCCCCCTCTTCAGGAAGTAGTTCGTTGGAATCTGTCATGACCTCTTTCCTTTCTATTGCCGATCATAGATCTTGCGTAGGAGTGCAAGGCTACGTGAACAGATTTTCCTCACATTGGCTTCGCGTTTGTTCAGTAAGACGGCAATCTCGGCAAAGCGCAGGCCTTCCCCAAAGCGTAATTGTAGTATCTGCTGTTGCTGGAGAGACAGTTTTCCAACGGCTTTGTACAGCCACTCAAGCTCTTCGCGTCGCAGTACCAATTGCTCAGGCGTCAGCGCCTCATCGCGGCACGCGTACTCTACGACTTGTTCCAAAGGGACAGCGGGTGGCTGGCCTGGGCGACGATAGCTATCGATGAGTTTGTTATGAGCAACGCGCCACAGCCAGACGAGCTGCTGTTTGTTGCTGAGCCAGGAGAGGTTATCATGCTCCAGGGCGGTTAAGAAGACCTCGAGGGTGAGATCCTCAGCATCCTGCCATGAAGCGGTATGCGATCTCGCGTAGGCAAGGATGATCGCCGCATGCCGATTATAGAGCGTGCTGTCTGAGCTGTAGGCCCGTTTGTGTTCATCTTGTTGCTGCATAATCGTTTTCCCTGCTACATATGCTCTCATAGAAAGAGACGCGAAATCCGCAAAAATGTGACAGAGTTTTAACCGTTTTAACGAAAGGCCAATCCCTTGCTTGAAGATTTCACTAAACATGATTAACATTTCCATTTTTCCGACCGTCAAATGTAAATAGAACTGTACCTGCACAAAGTTTTCAATTTGGATGAAATTATTTTTAGTACAACAGAATAATCACGTCTAAATATATAAGCGTAGGGGAGGACTATTCGCAAAGTATTTGTGCCACCGTCAAAAGCATTCAAAATACGTTCGTTGTAGGACCACCATCGCTATTCGCGATATCTCAAAGGGTGTCAGGAGAAGGACACTCTCCTGACATTCAACACATGATTGCACTGTCAATGAAGCCAGCGACAACCAGGGGAGAGTGTAACGAATGACAGAGGACAAACCTTACCTTCCATGGCTAGGAGCGGACGATAGAACAGTAGTCGAAGAAATGTTAAGGGACCGAAAATCGGGACAGTGGTACGAATGCCGTGAGTTTGTAAAGAAACTTGTCCAGGTACAGGCAAAAAACATTCCTAAAGATCATTGGGAAGATATTGTTCAGGACGCTATGATACGGGTTGATAAATCCTTGCTTACCTTCAAGTATCAATGCACGCTCAAAACCTGGCTTTTTGGTATCGTTCGTAGCTGTATTATTGATGCTTATCGAAAAAGCAACCGCGCAGGACAGTTTATGGCTCCTCCAGGTGATCCTCACGATGATGTTGAGCGTGAAGATGATGCGTTCACTGCGAATGTACCAGGAACAGTAGAAGATGAGTGTATCACACATGATGAGTTAAAAAAAGCATTGGCAGCACTCCAGGAATATGCGTCTACCCATGCCAATCCACTACGTAACGGACGCATATTGGATATCGTTATATTTGAAGGCCGTTCACTCGAGGAGGCGGCGAAAGCAGTTGGATGTTCTGCCGCAGTCGCCGGCTATGTTGTACGTTCAGCTCAGCGTTATGTGCGTGAAAAGTTGGGATACCAACAGTAAACTTCCCTACTTGAATTGTGTATCAAAAGTGTGGAGACGATATAAACTACTATATACACGAACTGGCACCCAGCTTATAGGTGCCAGTAGAAATTACTTTTATGTACTTCCATAAGCAAGATCAGTTGCTCTCCTCAGATTCCTTGAGGAAGGCCAGCGTTTCCTCCAACATGGATTTGCAGCTCGGGCACCTTTTTATATGTTCCACGAGTGTGCAAAAACGCTTTTCGGCTTCCTCTCTCCCTTCAGCTATAATTGTCTCGGCATATGCCCCCATATGCTCGTACTCCCGGGCCTCTATTTCGTGATGTATTGTTACAAATCGTGCAAGCAAGTTATGTACAGGTGCTTCAGGATAGCTGTTCAACCTTTCGTACTCTTGCTCTGCCGCAAGCAATGCTATGAGAGCTGTTCTACAATAAGGACATTCTGTGAAATGGACAACCAGTTGCTCCTGTTGAGAAGGATCAGGTTGCCATTCACCTACTACTATATGCATCAACTCATCTACAATATGCGGTGGTTCAAGCAAGTCTGGATGGACTTTGTCCATGACAGTAGCTTTTTTTCCCTTCATTTCGGATATTTGCCCCCTTGTCTTAGCTACGAACGTGCCAACTTGTCACAAAAACACTCACTTTTCCTAACAAACCATTCCAACAAATACATTCGAAGCCGTACATCATTTCGAGGACTACAACGTCTAAATATGTGTTGTACATCCAAAATACAATCATGCGACCAAAAAATACACAATGTTTCTGACGTTTCTCAGAGGATTCCATAAGAATTTTTAATACCTGTCTCCTTACCTAGCTTGACGACAAACTACTTGTGGAAGTGATATCATGTGAACATCGCATATATATCAGTTTTATTCAAATGCAATTGATACTCGATTTATTACCTGAATACATTTCTGGTTCACATAGTGTATCGGCTGAAGAAATTTAAGCTATGTCAGGAATTGTGAGATGAGTACTGAAGATGCATCTGAAGCCAAAAAGTTTTCTAGACCGGTTTTTTCTCGCCTGAGACAAGAACGAGAACAGCGCGCTTTAACGCAAAGTGAAGTTGCTGAACGTCTCGGCACGACCCAGATCAATATCAGCCGTTGGGAAAATGGCATCACCTTTCCCAGTCCATACTATCGTCAAAAGCTTGGAGAACTCTTCGGCAAAAGTATTCAGGAACTTGGCTTAATTCCTCAAAGCAGCGAGGAACGTAATCAGGAAGTATCTATCATTTCGGGTACTCCAGAATCTCATACCTCTACCCCTCCTTCGCCTATCTGGAACGTACCATACCGCCGTAATCCGTTTTTTACAGGTCGCGAAGAAATTCTAGTTCATTTGTATACTGTACTTAGAAGCAGTAAAGCAGTGGCCTTGACCCAGGCCCAGGCGATTAGCGGCCTGGGGGGAATAGGTAAGACGCAGATTGCGGTCGAATATGCCTATCGCTATCGCGACCACTACCAGGCCGTCTTCTGGGTAACCGCTTCTACTCGCGACGTTCTCAGCGCTGACTTCGTGATGTTAGCAGCTTTATTAGGTTTACCTGAACAGCATGAGCAGGATCAGGATATCGTACTACGAGCAGTAAAACGCTGGCTGACCACCCATACTCATTGGCTGCTCATTCTGGACAACGTTGATAATCCGGAGATGATCGTTGACTTTTTGCCGATGCACAGTTCGGGAGATGTGCTGCTTACCACGCGGCTGCAGGCATTGGGAGCAGTCGCTCAAAGTATTGAAGTTGAAAAGATGGGGCTGGATGAAGGCGTGATGTTTCTCTTGCGTCGTACCAAAGTAATTGCACCAGGCACATCTCTTGATCAAACAATGAAAGAGGACCTGGCACAGGCAACTGAGATCGTTGTGGCACTCGATGGATTGCCGCTTGCGCTTGACCAGGCTGGTGCATATATTGAAGAAACGCGTTGCGGGCTACCTCAATATCTCAATCTATATGGCACGCGCCGTAAGGAACTACTCTTGCGACGGGGAAGGTTTCCGCTTGATCATCCCGATTCTGTTGCTGCCACCTGGTCGCTCTCTTTTCAGCAAGTGGAACAGGAGAGTCTAGCTGCTGCTGATCTATTGCGCCTACTTGCTTTTCTCGATCCAGAAGCTATTCCTGAAGAAATCATTACTCTGGGTGCGGCAGAGCTTGGTTCGGCACTCGGTATAGTAGCGAGCGATCCTTTGAAGCTTGACAAAATCATTGAGTTGTTGCTGCGCTACTCGCTTATTCGACGCACTCCTGAAGCGAAGTCTTTGAGTATTCATCGCCTTGTGCAAGCAGTCCTCAAGGATGGTATGGATAGAGACACGCAGCGTTTATGGGCGCAACGAACTGTACAAGCAGTGAACAGGGCTTTTCCTGATGTTGAACTAAAAACCTGGGAGAGATGCCAGCGTTGCCTCCCACATGTGTATGTTTGCGCAGCACATATGGATGAATACAAGCTTGCCTTTCCAGAGGCTGCTCGATTGTTGAACGAAGCAGCTTCCTATCTTGTAGCGCGTGCAGGGTACAAACAGGCGGAATGGCTGTTACAAAAAGCACTGGTAATTCGTCAACAGGTATTAGAAGCCAGTCATCCTGATACTGCTCGCACGCTGAACGACCTGGGAGCGCTCTATTTCAATCAAGGCAAATATCCAGAGGCAGAGCCCCTGCTACAAGAAGCATTAGCGATTCGTCAATTGGTGCTGGGGATTGAGCATCCTGATGTGGCTCAAACGCTCAATAACCTGGCAAGCCTATACCGTGCGCAGGGAGCGTATGTAAAAGCTGAACCATTCTATTTACGAGCTCTGCACATTCGAGAGACAACTTTAGGAATTGACCCTCCTCTTATTGCACAGAGCTATTATGGTTTGGCGAAACTATATCAATCACAAGAGAAGTATCAACAGGCTGAAGTGCTTTGCAAGCAAGCCTTGCACATCCAAGAACAGCGCTTAGGGGATAATCATCCCATGATTGCTTCCACACTTAACATGTTGGCGAAGATCTACCAGGGGCAGAATAAACTTGACCAGGCTAAGGAAATGAATATGCGTGCGTTATGGATTCGAGAGAGCACCTCAGGTACGGACCATCCGCATGTAGCGACCATCGCTAATAGCCTGGTCGAGATTTACCATGCCGAAGGGAGATATCGCGAAGCCGAGCCGTTGATTTCCAGGGCACTCAGGATTCATGAGCAAGCACTTGGCTGGGAGCATCCCTATATGGCGTATAGCCTTAGTAACCGGGCCGAAAATTTCTTCTTGCAGGGGGATTATGTTCAAGCCGAAACTTACTACAAAAAGGCGCTGACTATTCGCGAACAAAACCTGGGTTTTAGCCATCCACATACCGCCTCTACTTACTATCATCTCGCGAGGCTCTATTCTGCTTTAGAGCGGTATGAAGAATCCGAGTTATTTTTCCGTAAAGCGCTCACTATCCGCGAGCGCGCTTTTGGGCTCGACCACCCTGCTGTTGCTGATACGCTAGAACAGTGCGCTACCTTGCTAAGAAAGCTGAAAAAAGAGTGCGAGGCAACTGAGATTGAGGCACGTATCCAGGCAATTCGAGCAAAGCAGGTCGCTCTCTGAAGTTCATAAGTTCTCGAGAGCAGACATGTCAACAATAGTCATTTCATGTTTTAATTATTTGCTTCTGTGTTTGTTGCTAGTTGTACACTTAATGCGAGAATCGCTAATGGAGAAGATAGCTATCATTGGATCACCTGGTGCAGGCAAAACAACGCTTGCAAAAGAATTAGGCTTCTTGCTCAAGATTAAAGTCTTTCACCTGGACCGCATGTTCTGGCAGCACGGTTGGAAAGGAAAAAACAGGGATACGAGAATAGATATTGTGCAAGGTCTCGTTCAAGAAAAACGATGGATTATTGAAGGAACCTATCTCCACTCATCCGAACTCCGTCTAGACGCAGCGGATACTATTATTTTTTTGGATATTCCTTCCATAGTGTGTCTTGAGCGGATAATTAAGCGACATTGTGAATATCGTGGATGTTTTCGTCGTGATATACCGGAGGGTTGTACAGATAAACTTACCCCACTCCGTATGTTGAAGGTACTGGCCTTTCCACTGCAAGACCGTAAAACACTTCAGCAAAAACTACGCAACTGCCAGTCTAAAAAAATTATCCGCCTTCGTTCGGATAAAGAGATAGAAGACTTTCTAGCGCAACAAGAGCAAGGCGCGGGTGATAAAATGAAATCCGTTTTATTGACAGGAGCATACCGGCTCATGTATACTCGACATACAATACATTTCTGACCCATCCCAGAACGATGCCTGTTCCCGGGAACAGCGAAAGGAGCGTGCCATGCGCAAGGTAACAGCTTTCACAGCAGCATCACGTCTCCGGGAGGGTCGAACATATCTCTAGCGGTTTTGAGAACAGCATAATCATCAAATAGAACCGTGTGTGATGGGTCGTCCTGGACTGGACGGCCCTTTTCATTATCCAGCGAGGGCCGCAAGCGTGATGCTTGCGGCCCTTTTTCTATGGCTGTGTAAACGCTGTTAGCGCAGTGAAAAAGGAAGAGCGCCTTATGTCGATATATCACGCATTTTCTATCATGAGTAACACATTGCAGGCAACTATAAGGAGCATACATACAGCATGTCAAAGCGTAAGCTTTTTAGAGCACAGGACGAACTGGAAGAGCAGGAGATACTGGCGGCACAGGACCCGGTACAATCAGCTCTGGATTTCTTCTTCACCGAGGGACTGATTACCGAGCTTCTATATACCGTCAAGAGCGGAAAAGAGGCAACAGTGTATTGCTGCCAGGCGCATCCCTCAACTGGCATGGAACTACTCGCCGCCAAGGTCTACCGCTCGCGCAACAATCGCGACTTCAAGAACGACTCCATCTACCAGGAGGGACGCGTGATCCTCGAGGGGCACGTACGCCGTGCCGTCCAGAACAAATCCCGTTTTGGACGCGAGGCGCAATTCGCCATGTGGGTGAATTACGAGTTCGAGGCGTTGAAGGCCCTCTATCAAGCGGGGGCGGATATTCCTCGGCCCCTTGCTAAAACCGAAAGGGCCATCCTCATGGAATATCAGGGCGATCACCAGCAAGCTGCCCCTTCCCTTCAGTCTGTGGAACTGCCGAAGAACGAGGTGCGTCCTGTCTTCGAGCGACTGATGCGCAACATCGAACTCTGGTTAGCTCACAACTACGTACACGCAGATCTCTCGGCCTATAATGTCCTTTACTGGCAGAACCAGGTCAAAATCATCGACTTCCCCCAGGCCGTCGATCCGCGTTTCAATCCCAATGCTTTCGCCCTCCTCGCCCGCGATATCGAGAACATCTGCCACTATGCGGCGCGTTACGGGCTGGAACGTGATAGCCAACGCAT
>JACZCU010210464.1_pt1 | contig 17311 bp, 6 predicted proteins | sample 8641851 | NCBI WGS metagenome assembly JACZCU01 (sample SAMN15324605, study PRJNA640507) | soil metagenome | isolation source: monocropping sugarcane control | place: China: Luxin town, Laibin City, Guangxi Province | collected 2019-07-25 | depth 10cm m | reverse complement strand
TCGGCACGATTGCCGATGGCGAACCCCGGTAAAACTCCCCTTCCCAGGCTGGACCACGAAGACCAATCGCCGTTCGATCGCTTCTGCCAACGATGCCTCAGTTGCAGCCCGGCGGTGACTTGAAACACCTCCAGCACGCCGTTGGCATTCCTGCCCAACACCGGTTTGGCGGTCGGAGGATGATCCGCCGCAGACTCTGCCCGGGAACGACACAGCGGAAGCACTGAGCCCGCGATCGCCATTGCGGCGCAAACAGCAGCCAAAACGCGGCTTCTGCGATAACAAATCATCAGCTTGGCATGTTAATCGACGTGTGGCATGGGACCAAACGAATTTTGATGGTCCCCGGAAAAAATCCAGTTCTTTTTTCCTCCGGCATGCCCGTATAAACATATGATTTTTGCCGATCAATCCCTTCTGCGACACTCGACGATAAAATTACTGGCGCAAGCACTGACTCTTGAAATGCACTTGAACGATTCCGCCGCCTTCCCCGTAGGACAGGCATCCTGCCTGTCTCCATCCTCCCTGTAATTTCCCGTATGAACCCCGCCGAAAAAAATTCCCCCGGCCACGAAGCTGCCGGCGATTATCAGCCATCCCGCCGAGCCTTTCTCAAACTGAGCGCCGGCATGTTCGGTGCCATGGCTCTCGGCGATGCTCCCCTCGATGCCCTGGCGCAACCAGGCACGACCGCCAGGGAAAAACCTAACCTCGTTGTTTTTCTTGGCGAAGGACTGCGCTTCGACGAACTGAGCTGCGCCGGACATCCGCTCGTTAAAACCCCGCACATGGACCGCATCGCCCGCGAAGGCATGACATTCAAGAATGCGTTCGTCACCAACGCGCTCTGCCTTCCCTCGCGTGCCAGTCTGTTAACGGGAATGTATTCGCACAGCATCAATGCGACCGGAAACGAACCCGCGGAAAAAAGCGGCGATCAAAAAGCCACCGGCAACGGCCCCATCCCGCACAACATTCCGCTCGTGTCCGAACTCCTCCGTCAGGCAGGCTATGAAGTGGCGTTTTTCGGCAAGGCCCACATTAAACACGGCCTCCAAGACCGGCATTGGGATTATTATTTCGGCTTCAATGGTCGGACGGATTATTACAACCCCCTCTTGATCGAAGGCGTCGACGGCAAATTTTCCGAGCCGAAGCGTTATGAAGGTTATTTGGACGACGTCGTCGCCGACCGCGCGCTCGCCTGGCTCGAGCAGAAACGGGAAAAACCCTTTTGCATTTTTCTAAATCCCTTTGCACCACACGCGCCGTTTTACCGGGCACGCCGTCATCTCGATCTCTATAACGGCGTGCCCATTCCCAAACCGGCCACGTTCGACGACGATTTGAAAAATTATCCCGGCAAGCCGCGCGCGTTTGCCGAAGCGAACAACAAAATCGGCACCACCATTTTGGCCGATGACAACCCGCGGACGCTGGAAGAAGTCGCTAAGAACCATTACGCCGGCGTGGTCGACAACGACGAAAACTTCGGCCGCGTCGTGGATCTTCTGGAACGGTCCGGTCGGTTGGATGACACCGCCGTCTTTGTAACTTCTGACCACGGATTTTTCCTCGGTGAATGGGGAATGTACGATAAACGCTTCATGCACGAGCCTTCCATTCGCGTGCCGCTCCTCGTGCGCTACCCGCGTTTGATTAAACCCGGCACGACCAGCGACCAAATCGCGCTGAACGTGGACATCGCGCCCACCTTGCTCGAATTGGCAGGTGCGCCCGTGCCCTCCACGTTGCACGGACGGAGCATGGTTCCAATTCTTAAAAGCGAGCCGCCCAAGGACTGGCGGAAAGACTGGCTCTACGAATATTTTGAATATCCCCAATGGGAACACGTGCGCCCGCATCGCGGTGTCCGCACCGAGCGCTACAAATTAATTCACTATTACCCGCTCGCCGCTTTCCCGGAGGAACCGGAGGAATTCGAGCTGTACGATTTGTCGAAAGACCCTGGCGAACTTCACAATCTCCACGGCCAACCCGGCTACGCTACGCTCACCGAGCAATTGATGAAGCGCATCACCGAATTGCGCAAGGAAACTGGCGACGCGTAGGACAGGCATCCTGCCTGTCTCCATATTCTCTCCCAAAGCAAGGGTGAAGGCGAAACATCGCGCTCACTCGAAAGACAACTTCATTTCCTTGCCCGCATATTTCAAAGTTTTATCCGAAACAGAAGCCGAGTCATACGCGGGCGCTTTGTCTTTTGAAATGATCACCACCCCAAACGTCCGCGTCTTCAACATCCCCTGAAACGAACCGGTGCGCTCACCAATCGTCAACGTCCGCGCTCGATCATCCCAATGAATGGGAATTCGCGAGTAAGCACCTTTCTCGTACGCGTAACTCAGCCCATCATCCTCGTAGAGCGTAAAATCACCATCCGCCCCCGCGTAAACTGATATGGTAATCGGATCCGCCGGCTTTTCCCCCGTATACTGCAACTCCGGGCCACTGGGAACAATCGAGCCGGCTCTCACGTAAAGCGGAATGGCATCGTAAGGCGCCGGCGCATCCAAATTCCTTCCGGCGCCAACAAACGAACCGGCCCAGAAATCGTACCAGCCACCCTCCGTTTTCGGCAGATACACCGAACGGCTCCGCGCTTTATAATCGGTCACCGGGTTGACGAGAAGAGCCGGACCAAACATGAACTCATCGCCGATGTTCCACGTGTTGGTGTCACCCTGAAAATCCATCACCAGCGCGCGCATCATCGTGCCGCCATCATGCGTCACATTTCCCGCAACCGAATAGATGTAGGGCATCAGGTGATAGCGCAGGCGATCAAACTTCAATTCCGCCCGATAGGCCGGATGCGATTCACCGCCGAACTCCCACATTTCGCGATACGGAAATTCGCCATGCACGCGGAGGATCGGCGCAAAGGTTCCAAATTCGAACCAGCGCGCATTCAACTCGCGCCATTCCTCCACGTCCTCCGGCGCCGGGTTCTTTTTCGCAAACCGCTGCGGCACTGAAAATCCGCCAATGTCCATCGTCCAATACGGCAACCCGGATAAACAGTATCCCAGTCCCGCGGTGATTTGCGCTCGCATCGTCGGCCAGGTGGACGAGATATCACCCGACCAGACCGCGCTGGCGTAACGTTGCTGCCCGGCAAACGCGGATCGCGTCAGGATGAACACGCGCTGGTTTGGCGCCGCCGCCCGCTGCCCATCGTAAACCGCCCGGCTGTTCAGCAACGGAAAGGCATTGAGCATCCGCGCTCCGCTGCCCATCGCGGTTGGATGCATCCGGCTCCGCTCCGTCGGCAATTCCGGCGCCAGCTCGGGTTCACTCGCGTCGAGCCACCACGCATCCATCCCCTTGCTGAACAGCTCACGATTGATCTGCGACCAAAAAAGTTTCCGCGCGCCCGGATTGAAGGCGTCGTAAAACGTATACGGATAGCCCATCCAATCTTTGATCCCATCGCCCAACGGGGCTTCATAAAGAAATCCGCGCGAGCGGAGCGCGCGGAAATTTTCCGTGCCCGGATAAAATTTCGGCCAGACCGAAATCATCAAATGCGCGTGGTATTTGTCGTGAATCGCCTGCACCCACCCCTTCGGATCCGGAAAACGCAGCGGATCAAATTCATGCGCCCCCCACGCATCCGCCTTCCAGTAAAACCAATCCTGGACAATGTTATCGATCGGAATACCCCGCGAACGATAACCCGCGAGCACGTCCAAACTTTGCTGCGCGGTTTCGTATCGCTGCCGGCATTGCCACAACCCATAAGCCCAGCGCGGCATGAGCGGCGCCTCGCCCGTGAGATGTCGATAATCCGCGATCACCGCGTCCATAGCCGGGCCGTAGCAGAAATAATAATCCGAACCCTCACCAACTTCGGACCAAAGTGACGTGCCGACTTCATGCGAGGGCGTTTTCCAGAGCAATTGCAATCGCTGCCCGCCGGACTCCGTGACCCATTCGAGTTTCAGATGATAACGATGCCCCGCTTCGAAATGCACGCGCGCGCGATTCTTCCACGGCTGCCATCGCTGGTGCCAATAGGACGTGACCAATTCATCGTTCACCCAAAGCTTGATCCCGTAATTCGAAAAAAAGTGAAACGTATAATCGCCCGTTTCCTTCGCAAGTACCTCTCCTTCCCACCGCACGCTCGCGCCGCTCGCCGGCAACTCAGGCAGCGTGTCGTTGGTGAGCGCGAGATCAATCGAAGATTCCTTCCGGCGCACGAGAAGCTTCCCAAAATTCTGATCGCCAAAATACGAAGCCGTCAGTCCGCCCGGCGCTCCCTCCGCATCGAACAACTGGTTCACCAGAATCGGCGCCGCCTCGCGCACATCGCCCAAACGCGTGTAAGAAGTATTGTCCCACAAAATCCCATAGCCACGGCTCGAGACGAGGAACGGAATCGCAATCGTGCCATTATACTGCCAAAGATCGAGGTCATAGCCTTTGAGGTTCATCAACCCCAGTTGCTGCTGGCCCAACCCGAAAAGTGCCTCGTTGGTCTGTGCCTCCCATTCCTGCCGCACATGAAAGGTATTGTCGCCTTGAACGATCGCTGGCATCAACTCGCGGCTCTTCTCCGCAAGAATCGGTTGCCCCGCAGCATCAAAGAACGAAACCGCCCCACTCCCCAGATTCACCTCGGCTTTGAGCTTGGTCGTAGAAACAATCGCGAGATCGCCAGCGACTTCAAAATCCCAGTGTTTCGCCCTGCCCTGACGCAGCACCGCGAGACTCGGGTGTTCGAAAAAAGCCGCATCCCGCGCGCAAGCCACCCGAATAATATCATCCGCACAAACCTGGATTTTGAGGAAGTTACCTTCCCAAGGGACCACAATTCCATCCGCCACCCGCACCACGTCCGTCGGAGATTTAGCCGGCCCGGATAGCACGCTTTGGGCACACACCAGCAGGAAGAAAGCAATAACGCGCGCCGGAACTGAACAAAAACGTACGCCCATTCGCTATCAGCATACGTTGGCCGCCGCGCCGGAGAATACCCATATATCCCTATGGGTGAACGTTTCCAAAAAATGTCCGAAACTTCATGCATTCGCGACCTAACGAAGCCACATTGAAATTATGAACCTGTTTCGGATCCTCCTGGCCATCCTCGCCTGTGGCGCATTTCCGCTCTCCCTCGTGGCAAGTCCGGAAGCGGTCACCATCGCGCAAATCAGCGATACTCACCTCGGCGAAAAAAATTCCACCAACGCCGCCGACAATCTGCGCCAGGCCGTCGAACTCATCAACGCCCGCCATCCCGATGCCGTCATCGTCTCGGGCGACATCGGCGAACGCCCGGAGAACCGCGAAGAAGCAAAGACGATTCTAAAAAACCTGTCCGCTGCGGTTTATTACGTTCCCGGAAATCACGACGTCAGCAACCTCAAGTCGCTCACTCGCTATCGCCAGCAATTCGGCCCCGACTACTATCGCTTCCAGGCGAAAAACGTCGAAGTGCTCGCGCTCGACAGTCAACTGCTCGGTAACTACACAAACTTCGAGTCCAAAACCGCGCCCCCGCTTTCGCCGGAACTCGCAGCCGAATCAAAGAAAATGCTGGCGTGGATGGACGACCAAGCGGCATCGCTGAAAGGCAAGATCGTCATCGCCGTGCAACATATCCCCCTCTACCGCGACCACGATTTTCCGGACGCAAAACCATACTGGACCGTGAACCAACCCTACGCGCAACGTGAGTCGGATTTGTTCCACCAACTCGGGATCAAACATCTGCTCGCTGGACATTGGCACAACGCCCGCGTGTTTGCGCACGGCGACATCACGATCCACGTCGCTCCCGCAACGAGCTGGCTTCCCCTGGGCGGCCAATTGGGTTTCGCCCTGCACACGATTACCGCCGATGGCAGCGTCCACACCGAATTCGTACCCCTCAGTCCACCCACCGCCAGTCAGTAATCCGGTACCGCCTCTCCGGGTAATTTCCCGTGCGTTCGTCGGAATGAGACTTTTGATCTCCGCGCAGGCGAATTCGATTTTGATTACCTTTCGCGAACGCTGAGGAAACGCCGTCGTCTTCGTAAAGAACGAAGTCGGCCGGATTCGCTCCAAAACCGTGCACGGTAATGTCAAAAGAAGTATTGGCGGCAATCGATTCAACTGGCCTGGCCAATGGCAGCAAAGAGCCACCTTTCACATACAGTGGAATTTGCTCCCAGCCATTGGTCGCCGTGATCGTTTGGTTGCCGGCGTATTTTGCGTGCGTCCAAAAATCATACCAATCGCCTTTCGGCAGATAGACGGAGCGAGATTTGTCGCCAGCGAACATCGGCGCAACCATCAGCGAGGGACCAAACATATATTGATCGTCAATCTCCCGAACCTTCGGATCCTCGGGCCAGTCCAATACCAGCGCGCGAATCGGCGGCGTGCCGCTCAGGCGATATTCGTTGAACGCGGAATACAAATAAGGCACGAGACTCATCCGCAACTCCAGCAACCGCCGGACCGCCGCGGTCACTTCGTCGCGGTTCGGCATGAATTCTCCCGCATTGCTTTTATCCTTGTCGATCTGTTCCCACGGCGGATTTTTCATGTACCAACAGTTGATCACGGTATCAGCCGAAAACACCGCGGTTTCAATTCGACGATATAAATCTTCAATCGAGGCCGCATCCCGCACTTCCGGAACCCACAGCAACCCGCTAAAACCTTCATTCAATAAACCCCGCACGTAACAACGATGGTCGTACGAATCGCTGTACACGCCGTACGGCAGCTCCGCCGCCAGCGCCTGGGAATTTCTCACCAAACCCCACGTGCGCATTCCCTTTTTGGTGTACGGATTCAGCATCGTCTGTTGATAAAGCACGCCGAAGAGCGAATGCATCTGTTCCCCATCGAGGCCGGATGGGAAAACGCTGCCCGGCGGAAACGACCAAGGCGTCCCCGAGTCCGGCTGGTAATCGCACTCGTCCAATTTTACCGCGTCCACCCCTTTCGAAAATAATACCTTTCGATTTTGTTCCAGAAAAATTTCCCTTCCCGAACGCGTCGCAAAATCCGGCACCAGGCCGCCCCACACGAGATAGTTTCCCGACCAAGGCTGAAGCTCTCGATACATCGGAGAGCTCGGATGCGTAAACGCGTGTTCCCAAAAATTCAGCCGAAACCCCATGTCATGCATTTTTTTGATGAACTCATCCGGGTCGGGAAAACGATTCGTGTTCCAAACGAAGGAACAGGAATACGATTTCGTCTGCCATCCCGGTTCCACGCCCCAGACATCGCACGGCAAATGTGAAGCGCGCATCCGAGCGGCGAGGCTCAACGAATCTTCCGCCCCAAATTCTCCATCGCCACGATACTGGACTCCCAAACCCCACCAGGGCGGCACGCAACCACCGCCGGCAAAAAGATTATATCGCCTGACCGCGTCCACCATCGTGGGCCCCGCAAAAATGTAAACATCCACTCTCTTTGCCGCTGGGATTTCCACCAGCATCGTTCCCGCTGCTTTCTTGGCTCCGATCGCCGGCTTCGCAATAGCATTACCCGTGTAAAACGAGGCAAAACGAGCTGTGTCTACGAACACACCGTATCCGCGCGACGAACAATAAAACGGCACGGGCGCATGAGATTCGCCGAGATCATTCTCCGGATGATCCGTCGGCTTCAAAACCACTCGACGACCGGTGTGCCCCTTATCCGTTTGCGTCATATCAAACACTTCCGTGTTCAATCCGAAACCATAAATGGTTTCATCTGCCTCCATGGGCAACGTCACCGCGCAGCCTCGATTCGAAACTTCGAACTGAATTCCTTTCAATCCCAACGGTGGCTGATCGATCGCAGGCAAGCTTTCCAATCCCTTTTTGTCCGGCGGCACTTCTTGAAAACGTGACGGCGTAAATTTTTCCGTTTGCCCCAGATGAATTCGCCACACGCCCGGCGCAACCAGCTTCGGGCCCTCCGCCGCTTGCGCGCGCATTTCCGCGCCGCATGTCAGTGCCAAAGAAAAACACATCAGCCATTTCCCGCCATTGAATTGCGCCACGCGATTTACTGCAGAAAACATTTTCAGCCAGGTCATAAATTTAAAATAGGTGTTGCCCCAATATCTCTCCATCTCCGTCCGAAAAACAAGTGCGCCGGAAAATTCTTCCCCCGTATAAACACATGGGGTGACTGAATTTAAGATTCTGTGATACAAATCAGAAACTCTCCTATGAATACCAAGGTTATGGCTCTATCGGGATCCTTATTCATGTCTCTTGCGGTTTCGGTGAACGCATTAGCGCTGACCGAATCTCAAACTGAGATCAACATACGCTCCGTCACAACCGGATGCCCTGATTTCACGGTCGCCCCTCCGGCGCCCGGCACAATCGTCGACGCCTCCAGCTACGGCGTTTCCACCAGCAACAACGGCGGCCAGGATTATACAAATTTTTTCAACGCGCTTGCTTATTGCAAAGCGCATAGCCCCTCTGTGCTCGTCGTGCCGGCCGGCACGTATGAAGTCGGCGAGTACGGCAAACATTACTCTGGTGGCATTTTCAACCTCACCGGCATGACCAATTTCACTTTCGACGGGCAAGGTTCCACTTTCCTCATGGAATCCAAGTCCTACTTCGTGCACGTCCAGAATTGTTCGCAAGTCGCCGTGCAAAACATGACGATCGGCTGGAATTGGGCCAAGGAAAACGTCCAAAGCCTCGCCTATGTCACCAACATCGACACTAGCGGAAACTATTTTGATTTATATTTCCCCTATGAAACCAACCCCGCCACGAATGCGCCTATCCCCGCCGACTTCGTCGAGGTGGACAGCACCAACTATAACTTCTCGCGCCAGGGCTTGGGCGTGATCGGCGTCTGGCAGATGGACCTGTCCAAGACGGTTAAGGTGGCCCCAAGCACGCTTAGATATTACGATAACACCAGCAAAGTGGGCACCGGCTGGTTTATTCACAACAACAACACCCACGTCGGACAGTACTACCTCATTCGCCACTACGAATACGACTACCACGGCTTTGAAACCACCACGAGTGATAATCTGACCCTCAGCAATCTCACGGTCTATTCAACCCTGGGCATGGGTTTTCATTTCCACGAAAACAAATATTGCCAGATCCTTAATTCAAGACTGATCCGGGAACCCGGCTCCATCTATCATCTTTCCGGCTCGGCAGACGGCATTAACGTCGGCAACTCCTTCGGCTATTTCAAACTTCAAAATGTTGAAGTCGGAAACACCGGCGACGACGCCATCAATATTCATGACACTCTTTCCGAAGGCGTCCTGGCCACCAGCACTTCCACAATGACCGCCTCGAACGTTATCAGCTGGCAAAATCCCTTTCACGTTGGCGATACCATCGAATTGCGCGCCCCCGATTTTTCGCCTCTTCCCTGGTCATCCACCATCACCAGCATTGGCTCCTACAATGACAGTGCGCAGATCGTTTCGATCACCACCGCCGCCGCGCTTCCGGCCAGCCTGAATTCCAGCGATGTCATCTTCAACGACCACTACAATTCTGGAAATTGCCTCATCTCCGGCTGCTACATTCACGACAACAAAGTCCGCGGCATGGTCACCCACGTCAGCAACACCACCATCGAAAACAACCAGTTCATTCGTAATTATGACCCCGGCCTATTCCTGGTGTGCGTCTCGACCAACTATTACGAAGGATGCAACCCCAGCAACGTCGTGATCCGCGGCAATATTTTCGACGGAAACAACATCCGGCGAAATGGGTTCCCCTATTTGCCCAACGACGTCGTCATTGCGGGTGCGACCCCCACCGGCACCACCAGTTATCCGATCTGCAAAAACATCATTGTCGAAAACAACCTGATCAAGAATTCCACCCATGCCGCCCTGCAAATTTCTTCGGCCACGAACGTTCTCGCAGACAACAACACGATTGAATCGCCCAACCAGACGAACGATTCTTCCTCCGTGCTCGGTTGCGTGATGGTTCAGAAATCCTCCGAGGTCGTCATGAACAACAACCACCTGGTGTTGGATCCGGGAGTGACGTCGTATAAGACGAATATTTATCAGGATACAACCGCTACCACTGATGTCTATTTGGATCCGTTTATTCCCGACACGTTGCCGTCCACTTGGACCACGTGGGATGTCGGCAGCGTCGACCTGAGTGGCAGCGCGGCTTACACCAATGGAACCTTTACCATAAAAGGCTCCGGCGTGGATATCTGGAGCACCAGCGACAGCTTCCAGTTTGTCTATCAACCTTGGGTGGGCGATGGACAAATCGTGGCGCGGGTGACGGGAGTTCAAAACACTTCCGCCTGGGCCAAAGCAGCATTGATGTTCCGCGAAACCCTCGACCCCAATTCGAAGAATGCCATCATTTGCCTGACCCCAACCAACGGCGTCTCCATGCAAACCCGCACGAATACCGGCGATCTCACCTACACCGTCAGGACCATCTCCGGCACCGCGCCCACTTGGATATCCCTGATCCGCCTCGGCGATGTTGTGACGGGTTATGAATCCTCCGACGGCGTGACTTGGACTCCGGTCGGCACGAACACCGTGCCCATGTCTCAGACCATTTATGTCGGGTTGGCGGTCACCTCGAAATCGAACTCGGCATTGAACGCCTCGACCTTCGACCACGTTTCTGTCGGCGGCGCCTGGTTGTCGCAGGACATTGGAACCGTCGGCGCCCCGGGCGGTTCACAAATCAATTACTCCACCGGCGCCGTGACCGTGCAGGGTTCCGGCACCGACATCTGGAGCACGAGCGACGCGTTCCGCTACCTGTATCAAACCGCGAGCGGAGACAGCGCCATCGTCGCGCGCGTGACGGGCGTGCAAAACACCTCGCCGTGGGCCAAGGCAGCGGTGATGATTCGCGAATCGCTCGCGGCGAATGCGCGCAACACCACGCTATTCCTCTCACCTTCGAACGTCGTTTCGCTGCAAGGCCGCACTTCGACCGGTGGATCGTCCGCGACGGTCAGCAACATTTACGGTCTGCCCGCGCCACAATGGATCAAGCTCGTCCGCAGCGGCGCCAATATGAATGCCTACCAATCCTCCGACGGAACGGGTTGGGTTTGGATTGGCACGCAAACCAACAGCATCACCAACGACTACTACGTCGGGCTGGCCGTCACGTCGAAGACCAATACCGTGCTCAACACTTCGACCTTCGACAACGTCACCGTGGGCAGCGCGTGGACCAGCGGAGACGTTGGAAATCCAGGTGTCGCCGGCAGCGCGGAAATCGATCCCGCAACCGGCACCTTCACGATCAGCGGCGCAGGACTGGATATCTGGAGCACCAGCGACACGTTCCAATACGTGGATCAACCTCTCTACGGAAACGGCCAAATCGTCGCTCGGGTCCTGAGCGTTCAGGACACGTCCGATTGGGCCAAAGCGGGCGTCATGATCCGCGACAACGATTCCGGAAACGCGATCAATGCTCTGTTGTTCCTCACTCCGACAGGTAACGGCATCTCCTTCCAAGGCCGCACCAGCACCGGCGGCAACACCACCTCCTTCAGTTCACTGTCCGGCATTACAGCGCCGTATTGGTTGAAACTCGTTCGGAGCGGCAGCACCATCACAGCATATTATTCCAGCAACGGCACCAGTTGGACCATGCTCGGCTCTCAAACCATCGCCATGTCCACCAACGCGCGGATTGGCCTGGCCGTAGGCTCCAAGAATAATGCCTATTTGAACACCTCCACGTTCGACAACGTGACAGTAACGCCGGCTCCTTAAGAATCGGAAGATTAGTCTCACGCAAAAGAGGGCAAACCGAAAGGTTTGCCCTCTTCTCTCAAATCGTCGATTGTGATTGCCTCCGAACCGCGAGTTGATCCAGGAAACAAAGACAGTAGCCCACACTTAGAGCATTGTCTTATTCAAGAAATTTTCGGCTCAGGAGACTGAAGCAGTTGCCAAAATACATTTCCAAATAGACGCAAGAACAGCCGACGATGGGATTGAATTCGACAACGTACAATCTATTAAGGCGCTGGACCCAGTTTCACCCTCTCCCCAAGGGAGAGGGCCGGGGTGAGGGGGAACGCGGCTCCAGAAAGGCGATCACCTCCAAATCGCCCCCCATTTATCCGGAAAACTCTTTTGGCACTCACTTTAAAACCCGCGAGCCTTCCGGAGCAATTCCCTCGGCACCGGGTTATCGGGCTCCAGTTGGATCGCTTCGTTCAACTGCTGCAGCGCCTCCGGTTGGCGTCCCAGTTGCAGAAGAACAGAGGCCAGGGCGACCTTGGTTTTGACGCTCGCCGGGTTGAGGAGAAGCGCCGCCTGATATTCCGCGATGGCCTCAGACAAATTGTGCTCCTGGCCCAGATCACTCGCCAAACGATAATGCGGTTCCCAATTCGACGGGTCCAACCGGATTGCCTCACGCAAGCTCGCCAGCGCCTCGTCGCGACGGTTCAGTTTCCACAAAACTTCTCCCATATAGAGCGGAATGCGCGGTTCCTCCGGGTTTAGCTGGCGCGCCACTTGCATCTCCTGCCGCGCCCGTTCCCATTCGCCTTGCCGGGCAAAGACAATTCCCAGCTCCAACCGCACGTCGCCCTGCCCGGGCTTCAAGTCGTCCGCTTTCAGCAGCGCCTCTCTCGCTCCGGCCAGATCCCCGGCATCTTTCAAATCCAGGCCGAGCGCGTAGTAAGGAAAGTAGTAGTCCGGTATCAACTCACAAACTTTTCTTCTCTCCACCGTCGCTAGATCGAACTCTTTCCTGGCCTCCAAAAATTCCGCGTAATTCTCGTGCAACCGGGAATCTTCCGGCCTGCGCCGCAACGCCCGCAAATAGATCTCCCGCGCATCGGCGGGCACCTTGTCAGTCAAATGTTGGCGCATTTCCGCAATCTCGCTCGCCAGGCCCGCCACTCGTTGCGCGTTTCCCGATTGCCCGCTGAACGGCGGCCGCTGCAATCGCGCAAGAATTTCCTCCAAAATGGAAACCCGGTTCCAATCCGTGAGTCCCAATAAATCCTCACACTCGCTTTGTGAAATCCAGGACGGCTTTGCATCGCGTTTGGCAGCCGCCGGCAACAACCGCTCGACTTCCTCCGCCCAGGCGAGCGCCAGCGCATGATTTCCATTACCGTTAAGATGAACGTGTTCGTAAAATGATTCCGCACCCGGAACACCATCCGGGCTCGAGGCCTTCAGCCGTTCGACTGCGTCGCACAGCATCACCGGCTTCTCCGGAAACTGCCGCGAGGCCCTACGAATGCTTTCGTTGATTTCCGAATCCGCACGGAACGGCAGCGTATCGACATCCACCGCCTGCAGGAAATGCGGCAGAGAAGGAAGGCCATTGGTCAGCCGCAACAAACAAGTCCCAAGTTGAAACTGCGCTTCCGCGGATTTCGGGGATGTACCCACCGCGCGCTGCAACATTGGAAGCGCTTCTGTGAACCGGCCTCCAGCCTCCGCTGCGGCCGCATCCTGCAGCAGCCTGGCCCCGTCCCCATTTTGCACCGGTTCGCTGCCGAACGGCGGACAATCCTTGAGATTCACCGCCACCGTGGACAGGATGATCCTCGCTCCGGATTTATGTCCGGCCTTTAAAATGTCCTCGAGGTTGCGGCTGAAATTTCGGTAGACCCCCTGCCGTCTTGGGTCATCGGGCGAAACTTGGTTCTGGGTGAACATCTCCATCCCGCGCCAGCCGCCGGACGCGGCGCCGGACTTGTGAAGCTTTTGACCAAGCCGTTGCAGCAGTTGCACGACGCGCAGTCGTTGCAATTCAAGGTCCGCCCTCACCAGCCAAACAGGCGGCGCGCGCCAGCCAAAAACCGTGGCCGCACCAAATGGCCCTACCATTTCGTTGTTGCCCATGTAAATGACCCACAAATCGCCGTCGTGCCGCGCACATTCCTCGGCGATCGGCAGGATGACATGCGAATTGATCGCCGTCATGCTGGTGTTGATGATCTCGAACTTGGTCTGCGGGAAACGTTCCGCCAGCAACATCTCGAGATAACTGCCGGCGCCATAATTCGGCCGCGGATCGCCCAGAGCCGCCGACTCTCCAAAAATGAAAATGCGGTAAGTGCCCGGCGCCTTCTTTGGCGGCATTTCAATCGGAGAAGGAATGCGCGCCAGCTTCGGGGGAAAAAACCGCAAGCCAAAATCATCATTGGCTTCGAAATAATCTTTGCCCGCGATGTTGGCTCGTTTAAAAAAATGCGAGTTGAATCCAAATCCCATCAGTCGCAACCCAAGTTCCAACACAACCAAAAAAATCAGCGGCAGGACAAAAACCATCAGAAAACGAAACAGCCATTTGCGTCCCCGGGAAAGAACAGGAGCCGGAAGCGCGGTGGAAGAATTTCCTGCAACGCCTGACGTTTGCCGGGGTTTGCGACTCCGTTTTTTACTCATGGCCTGAGCCCTTCATAGCAAGCAACTCTCTGGCCTGCAATCCCGGAGCATTTATGGAGTGCTCTTGCATAATAAAAAAGGCCGCGAGTAAAAACTCGCGGCCTTGATTTAATACACTTCGCCAGTCTTGCTTATGGGTTCACCACTCGCAAGAACTGCGAACTACCAGTTATCGGGACCGTTGCCGGATTGGCCGTGCCGAGGGACTGCCAGTTCACTCCCGGCCCATTCAGTGCCGGGCTCGCTTCCAGATGTCCGCCTGCAGGCGTCCACGAGACACTCAGGTTGCCGCCCGAGAGGCTCGCGCTAAGCCGCGCGCGAACGATCGCCACGAAGCTCGAGTTGTAATCCGCATACTCGGCCGTGTTGTAATACTTGAACGGCGGAGGCGGCGGAACGGCATTGGCCGAATCGTTGTTGTGGGCCGTTGTGGCCACGCCGACATACACCGTGCTGCCCAACGGACCGTTCGCATTGGTGCTCGTGTCATAAGCGCCCAGCGGCACCCAGTCGATCTCATTGGTGGATGAGTAGGCCGTCAGCACACTGCCAACCCTCTTGATTCGCAGCCAGGCGTGCGGATAGGCCGGAATCGTGACGCTGGTGTTGGTCTTCCAGCTGATCGTGCCCACGCCATTAGTCGCGCGCATATTGCACTCGATGTTGTTCGCACCGAAACCGCTGTTATCGGGCGCCTGGATGCCGTCGGCCGAGGCCGGATCGTTGACCAAGCTCCAGTTGCGGCTCGACGCCGTCAGGTCCTCGCGGACCATCAGGCCGGCCTTGGCGAAGTTCGAGGAGTGACCGTTGCTCACGCCGCGAACGACCACGTCGAAGTCGTTCGTCTTCAACTCCCAACCGAAGTTGAAGCCGTCCGCCGTGCCATAGATATCGCTACCTTCGGCCGAAACGAGGTATCCGTTCGTGCCCACGACCCAGATCGAGCTCGGATACGCCGGATCAACGCCCGGCTGACCAAAGGTGAGGCTGTTGCCCGGAGCACCGATATCCTGGAACGTGAGCCCCACAGGATTGATCGGCGTGGTCGAGTTGTTGGCAATCGTGTTGCCACTGACGTCCTTCACGTTATTCACCGTGACGTTCAACGGCAGGGCTGGCGGCTGGTTCAGGACCAGTTCAACCGTGCGATGATTACTCGCTAGGGTGGCTTTGGTGACCGTCGCACCGGCAACTGTGTAGTTCGCCGGATTGTTCGCGGTCGTGGAATCCATCCATTTGTTGAACGTGACATCCACAACAAAGATGACTGGATCCTGGTTCGAGTTCACCAACGTTCCCGCATACGTGAGCAGCGGCGGGACCGTGTCGGTCACCACTGTCAGCACCGCCGGAACGCTGTTGCTGAACGTAGGTGTGAGCGAATTGTCAGCATAACCCAGCACGCGGATGCCGCAGACAAACTGCGCGCCGTTATCCGACGGCAGGATCGGAGTCTGCGTATAGTTGCTGGAAGTGGCGCCGGGGATCGGCACACCGTTCTTATACCACTGGAAGATCAGCGGTGACGCCGGGTTGGTCGCCAGCGGCTGAAAATCACCGGTCGTGCCAATCTGAATGGCCGGCGAGCTGCTGGTGCCAAAGGCGCTGAAGCTGACCGAATTGCCACCGCTCGTCACGGTCTGGTTCGCCGGCTGCAGCGTGAACGCCATCGTCGCGACTCTCGGGACATTGATGCCAATCGCATTATTGGTCATCTTGGTATCGTCGCCATTGGCCGGCGGTTGTTCGGTGTTCATGTTATAATAGGTGACCTCGCAGTTATTCCCGCCACCGCCGTTATGATGAACAACTTCGATGTAATACTTCTGACCATGCACCAGCGGGATTCCGGCGATCCATGGATAAGTCGCGCCACCATCCGGCGTCCAGGTGCTGGAGTTCTTCTGGCTGTAAACGCTGCCGCCGCCGCCAGCGGAGAGCCACTGGAACGGATTAGTCCAGCCAGATTCCTGCGCAATAAGGCGCTCATTGGCGCGAGTGCTGTCCGTGCTCAGGAACAAGTCGGAATCGTCATCGCTGTTGATGAAGAAGGCATAGTTGCCGTCCGTCGGCGGGACGAAGTAACCGCTTAAACGTTGGACGTAGTTATTGGGGGCATTGTTGTTGATGGGGCCCTCAAACTTCGGCGTCGCATAGACAATATAAGGCGGTAAGCCTTGGCTGCGGTTCTCAATCGTCGCCCTGGACGTTTGGTTCGTCCACAGGTCATGTTGAATGTAACCGGGCTCATAGACTTGCTGCGCCGACGCGAAGGTAACCGTGGCAGGCGTGCTGTTGCTCCAAATCGGGTTAAAGGACGCATCCGCAAAACCCAAAGACCGGATTTGGCAGGTAATCACCGCGCCGTTGTCGGTGGCTTCCAACGGCCCGATCGTCACGTTCGGGCTGGTGGAGTTGGTGAGTGGCACGCCGTTTTTATACCACTGGTAGATAATATAGTTATTGGTAAACCGGCTTTCGTTCCCGGTGAATGAATTTGCCACCGGCAGCAGGGAATCGGTAGTGGCCGCCACCGACAAGGTGGCATAACTTCCCACTCCAGGCACAACGACGCTCAGGGGTTGTTGTGCGAATGCGACCGTGCTGCGCACCGCGTTGATTCCAACGTTGGTGCCGACCACCTTCGGCGCGGATCCATTGATGGGATCGGCGTCGCTCGTGAGCTTGTAGGTGACTCCGAGATGCGTGCCGCCAGGGGCGCCATTATGGTGATCCACTTCCATGTAATATTTGTGGCCCCCAAGCAGGTTAATGCCGGCCGCATAAGGCGCTGTGGTCGCACCCGTCGGAAGGAATTGGTCGGAACGTTTCTGGGGCGCCGTGCTGCCGCCATTTCCCGGCGTGAGCCACGAGAAGGTGCCGCTCCAGCTGGCTTCCTGCGCGATCTGTCGCTTG